>Ga0213868_10000055_pt1 | contig 92020 bp, 65 predicted proteins | sample PICome_9_FD_160087 | JGI IMG/M metagenome (GOLD analysis project Ga0213868, IMG submission 160087) | Coastal seawater microbial communities near Pivers Island, North Carolina, United States - PICO127 | ecosystem: Environmental > Aquatic > Marine > Coastal | place: USA: North Carolina... | reverse complement strand
TTCACGGTGGTGCCTTGCTCATCCCATCCATGTCTGACCATCGCTCGTAACACCCATTTTCGCCTTATTGATAGATGCCTATGAGAAATGCGGGCTAGCATGCCGTCTGATCCAACAATAGTGGTCAGTGGAATCCAATCAGCATTAAGAAGCGAGTCCTTGTAGCTCACGGCATAACTCACACCTGCTTTCCCAGGAAAGAGCGTTAGTTTCACTTCTCCTTCAGCGGGATCTGGTGTCAGGGTTATGTCCAGAAAGCTTGTTGGGTCGTTCGGAAGAAGACGAGCCTGATACTCGTAAAGGTTACTATCACCGTCTCCATCAGCATCGACGTTAGGACCAGCGTCGGCATTGTCTTCTCCAAAGTATTGCACCTGCCAGTCATCTGGGAGGCCGTCTCCCGCGTAACTACCGAAATCGTCGTCGGTGATATTGTTTACCGTCAGATCCAGTTGGCCAATGGCACCGGCGAAGCTTCCCTGTGCGGTCGCTACCGTGTCTTCATGGACCTGTCCCGCCGTCGCGAGACCACCGGTGGTGATTCCTGTGAATGGGCCAGCCATGACATTCCAGGTGACGGTTTCTGGCCCCAGATTGATGATGGTATCGTCGTCAAGTAACTGCGCTGCGTTGAGCTGGCGTATCGCCCCTTCGTTCACAGTCGTTGGTGACGCGCTGATCTGCAATCCAGTCACCTCGTAAAGCTGACCGATGTAGCCGTGTTTCGCAGTCGCGGCAGGGGAGGCCACGGTGGAGATCCCCGCGACGCCACCGATGCTGCCGTGGTTGGTGTAGGCGCTACTGCTGGTGCGCTGGCCTCCTGCATCCGTGGTGTCCGCAGCGACTGTGAAGTCTGTGCTGGTGCGCAGGTCGGCGTGAGCGGTAGCTGCGAATGCTAGAAGCAGCAGAGAGTGAATAGCCCAGACGGCCTTTGGAAATTGATAGAGATCGCTCATGTTGTTGCTTGGCTTAATTTGGTGTTAGATTGTTCGTCCGCTGCCCAGGCTTTCTCTCTATTAGCTCGGGAAGTTTCATTCAGTATACCGCTCCACTGTCAGTCTCCGCTCGTCCCTCGCTGCGCCCCGACTGCTCCGCTCTGCCGTTCAGCTCACTGACCTGGGGCCAGAACAGCCCGGAAGCCGACGTAGCTGAAGGCGTAGCCCGGGTTGACGCGGCCGCGGCCGGCACAGCGCGCGACGTCGGCAAAGCCGCGCCAGTTGCCGCCGCGCAGCACGCGGTTGGAGCCCGTTGCAGCACCATGGGGATCGGTCCCTCCCGCATATGGCGTGCGATACCAATCCCAGCACCACTCGGTATTATTCCCCACCATATCATAGAGCCCATAACCGTTCGCCGCAAACGATCCCACCGGACTCGTCGCTGGTGACGTGCCTCCCACAGCGCCAATCGGATTGTAGCCATTCGGCCCTAAATCGTAACTGCCAATTGAGCCGCTATAGTTCGCCAAGTATTGCGAAATGGCATTGCCCCACGGAAACCGTTTCCCGCTCAATCCGCCCCGCGCTGCCTTCTCCCACTCCGCTTCCGTCGGCAGGCGATAGCCGTTTGCAGTCCACTTCACCTGCGCGTTGGTCACGCTCACGGTCCCCGTCCGATACACGGACGTCTGCGCATCGTCCGTGTAATACACCGGCGTCAGGCCCGCCTGCTCGCTGCGCGCGTTGCACCACTTTACGCAGTCATACCAGTTCACCGTCTGCACCGGGTGGTTCGCTGCCCACCGCAAGTGCCGTGTAGCCACCCACCAGCGTGGCCCACTGCTGCACCACCTGCCACTGGCTCAGCGTCACCTCGGTCGCGTCCATGTAAAAGGCTGAAACCGTCGTGCCGACTGGATCGGCATTGCTTAGTCCATCACCACTGCTGTCCCCCATCACGAAATCCCCCGCAGGGATTAGCACCATGCCCGCCGGCGGTGCCGGAGGAACCACCGGCACGATCGCGCTCGCCGGAATATTTGTTAGTCCCGAGCCGTCACCGCTGAATGTGCCACTTGTAGTGCCCTCAAGCGTGAGCCCACTTGATAGCTTGTCACTTGTAATCGCCCCGTCTGGGACCGTACTCGCGACCATCGCATAGCCTACCGCCGCAATGCGCTGGTCCGGCGTGAGAAGCTGCTATCCATTCATGCCATCATCAAACCACACACGCAGATGAACGTCTGGGTTCGCGAAGACGGTGTTCGGGATCGGCGTCATGTTCGCGCCAAGCAACACCGAGTAGAGTCCCTTGGTGACCGGTAAGGACACCGCTCCAGTCGGCTCGCTGCCATCGGTGCTCGTGCCGTCGTTACTCCAGTAAGAGGCGAAACTGAGATCATCAGGAGGAGAGGTGATGGTGACAGTCGGGGCCGAAGTGTATTCGGAACCCGCATTGGTAACTACGATGCTCGTTACAGCATCGCCGGAAATGATCGCAGTGGCTTCTGCTCCCACTCCTCCTCCTCCGCTAAAACTAACGGTAGGAGCACTCGCGTAGCCCGATCCACCATTCGTAACGCTGACGCTGGTAATGAAGCCCCCCGTTCGGACAGCTGTCCCCGTTGCCTGCTGACTCGAATTGATGCCGCTGTTGACCAGCGCGAACCGGAACAAACCAGTGCCATCAAAGTTTACTGCCGGATCACCGACCGCGACGCGGCCTTGGTAGTTGATCATCTGCGGCACCTGGGCAGAGGCTAGCGTTACCAGCGAGATTACTGATCCAAAGATCAGACGAACGATTTGCGTGCATTTCATAGATCTGTGAGAGGGAAGCTGCTTCTGTAGGTTGCTTTTCCAGGTAACACCAATCAAGGCATTCGGTCTTAAGATTGCTCACTCTATCCTGCGCTACGATACGAAACGCCTAAATTGGCCCTATTCTGTATCCAACAGCCTCGCAAGGTGACTCCTCTGCCGCTCACCCATCTTGTTCGACTTCCGACGATTCAGCGTGCGCGGCATGAACTCAAGGTTCCCTATCCATGACTCAAACTGTGGAGCCTTGGAAACGGGCACGATGTGGTCTACCTCGGCGATCTCACCCGAGTAATGGCCGTGTGTGATGGTTGGAGCCCGCCCTCTCCGAAGCTTGGCCAGATTGTCAGGGGTGAGGCATCCAAGCCGCTCTAAGATCGTTAGGTTCCGTAAAAGCGCTTCCTTTGCTAGTTGTCCGTGTGGCGTCCTAGCGTGCCCTGTAGCATCGATGATGGAAAAGGGAGTGATTTCATCCACCTGGGCAACGTGGAGCCAGTAGCAGGCTTTCCTGAGTCTGGGATTGGCTGCACGGTCGCTCTTGAGTGTGTCGAGCTTGGCTGGATCAATGAGTTTGAGCCGATCATCGAAATATCCTCAAATGTGCCTAGAGGTGATAATGCCAAAGGTGCCAGAAAGGCTTTTGGCACCTTTGGCAGTAAAGGGCTCCGGCCCATTTCAAATTCTGGCAGTCACCAACCGAAGAAATGCAGCGAGAAATCCCATCCCTATCGAGTCGGCAATCGATTGAACGTCCACAACTTACGCCGCAATCGAATTTCTGGACACTACGGGCTGATTGCTGCTGCCTCCTCCCGCGCCTCAATGATCTGGTCAAATGTCATCGACGGCTAGGTTCTCGATCGTAGGCGGAACGGAGGGTGGGTGCAAGGCACTCTACAGTCTGCCTTCGGGTGAAGCGGAAGATGGGCTGAGGAGAAATAGGGCGAAGAAGTACGAGTGTAAGTAAACTAATTGACGATGTGCGATCTTCGAGGCTGCGGCTCGGGCAAGATATCTGAGTTTCACTCGGCGGAACGCGAACGGCCTCTTTGAGACCGGGTGGGTCTTAAAGAGGCCGCGGCCATTCAATCAATATATTGTTAGTTTCGCTCGTTGGGATCGCGTGGAAGGCCAACGGTGATTTCCTCGTTGGAGGCGGCATCAACGATCATGACCTGCTCGCGGTGATAGGTCAGGTCGGCGCGGAAGGTGAGGCGGCCAACATTGCGGCGCTGGAGTTCTTCGAGGATGGCTTCGTCTTCGGTACGAAGGCGGTGCATCACGTCCGGGTGCACGACGACAATGAGGTCGCGACTGCGTTCGCCACCTTGACTTTGGAACACGAGGTTGAGCCGGCGTTGTAGTTCCACGCTCATCGTCATGGTGGATTTGACAGAGCCTTTGCCTTGGCAGTAGGAACACGGTTCCATGACCGAGCCTGTGAGGCTTTCGTTGAGGCGTTGGCGCGTCATCTCCATGAGGCCGAGCTGGGAGATGTGTAAGATCTGAGTCTTGGCCTTGTCTTTGCGGACGCGATCACGCATGCGGCGGTAAACGGCCATCTGATCTTTGCGGCCTTTCATATCGATAAAGTCGACCACGACGAGCCCCCCAATGTTTCGGAGCTTGAGCTGACGCGAAACTTCGTCGGCGGCCTCTAGATTCGTCTCAAGGATCATCTTGTCCATGTTACCTTTGTGCCCCTTATTCCGGCCCGTGTTCACATCGACGGCGATGAGGGCTTCTGTTTCATCGATGCAGAGGTAGCCACCGCAGGGCATCCATACTTGACGGTGGAAAGCGTTCTCAATTTGGCGATTGATGCCTAATTTATCGAAGATGGGCTGTTTTCCTTGATAGAAATTGATCCGCTTCTTGGCTCGACGTGAAATGGAGGAAACGAGTTCGCGCATTTCTTCGGTGACTTCTTCGTCGTCACAGAGGACTTCAGCGACTTCATCCGTGAGGAAGTCGCGCACGGTACGCTCGACGAGGCCGGGTTCTTGAAAGACACAGAGAGGGGCTTTGCCGTTGTTCTGTCTTTCGTCGATCTCGTCCCATTGCTCTAATAAGAGGCGAAGGTCGCGGACGAAGAAGCGAGCGCGTTTACCCTGGCAAACGGTGCGCATGATAATGCCCATGTTTTCTGGGACGCTGAGGCGTTCACAGATCTTGCGAAGCCGTTGACGCTCTTGAGGGTCATCGATCTTCCGAGAGATGCCGAACTGGTCGTTGCGTGGCATGAGAACCATGAAGCGTCCTGGCAGACTGATATTCGTCGTCACGCGAGGGCCTTTATTGCCGATGGGGCCTTTGGTTACTTGGACGAGGACTTCGGAGCCGACTGGGTAGATGTCAGGAATGTCCTTGGAGGTGATGCGGTTCTTTTTCTTGGTTGAGCGTTTAATCTCCTCGAGGCCGCCGTCGAGAGCAGCCGGGATGGCATCCCAGAAGTGAAGAAAGGCATTTTTCTCGAAGCCGATGTCAACGAACATGGCTTTAAGTCCGCCTTCGATGTTTTTGACTCGGCCTTTGAAGATACTGCCGACGATGTTGGAATGACCTGTCCGTTCGATGGTATATTCTTCAAGTGTCTTGTCTTCTAGCACAGCAACCCGTGTTTCCAGCGGCTCGCAATTGACCACTATTCGGCTGCCACCTGACGCGGCTGAGAATCCGAAGAGTTTCTTAAAAGTATCTAACATTGTAATTAATGAAGTCGTCAAGTCTGCTGGCTAACGTTCACGCGATTCCCTGGGGGAAATGATGCTGGCCCGTTCTCTGACTTCTGACGATTGAGGTTTATGTTCTGAATTGGTTGTGTCTAAAGTCCCCAGGACTGCAGGATCATTAACAGACACCACTGTGTCCGCAGTGTCTTGCTCGCCTTCAGGCACGGTCCAGAGACCACCGTCGTAGGAGATCTCTTCGTGAGTATCGAAGTGACCCTGAGCATCTGCGAGAGTGCGATAACGCGCGAATGAAGGTCCCCGAAAGAGTTCTTGTAAAATACGCTTGGCAATCGGTGCGGCTACTTTGCCACCTGATTTGCCGTCTTCGACGAAGACAGCGAGAGCGTATTGCGGTTTGTCAAAAGGGGCGAAGGCGATGAACCAGGCACTGTTAAGAGTCTCGCCATTCTTCGTGTATTGTGCGGTACCTGTCTTCCCAGCGACGATCACGTTGTCGAGGCGCGCGCGGCGAGCAGTTCCGCCGGTGGCGTTGACCACATCACGCATTCCGAGCCGCACGGTATCGATAGTCTCAGGTGTCACGCCGTGCTCGGTTAGGTCGAAGAGGACTTTGGGAGCGAAGTCTTCGACTCGGGTGCCGTCTCCTTCTTCGATGCCGTCAACGAGTCGAACTTTGTAATATTTGCCTCCATTCGCGGCGATGGCGGCGACGTTGGCCATCTGTAGAGGAGATGTGCCGACATAGCCTTGGCCAATTGAGATGTGTGCCGTGTTGGCGGCTGTCCATCGTTCCCCCTTACCTCTTGCTTGAAGATAGGCGGGGTCTCCGACTAATAAGAGAGAGCTCTCAGAGATAGGAAGGCCCAACCGGGTGCCTAGTCCCATCATCGTCGTGACTTTCTTGATCTGCTCGATACCGGCATGGTTGCCATACTGGTAGAAGTAGCAGTTGCAGGACTTCATGATGGCCCGTTGCAACCCGAGTGTGCCATGGCCAAGAATCGACATGCATTTGATTCGTGTGTTCTTTCCGTAGGTGATTGCGCCGCTACATCCGTACTGGTTTCGCACATTCTTGTTTCCTTCGGACCTTGCTAGGGAGCCGGCAAAGGCGGTAGCGATTTTGAAAGTGGAACCTGGAGCATAGGCGCTTGTTGCTCGGCTAATGAGAGGATGGCTATCATCATCGCGGTAGCGCTTGAAATCTTCCCGCGTGATGGCAGGAATAAACTTGTTGGGATCAAAGGTGGGAACCGATGCCATAGCGAGAATACCGCCATTGTTGGGATCGATGATGACGGCAGCGCCCCGACCGATGCCTTTGCCATCGTTTGCTTTGCGTAAGGCCATCTCGGCGATGTACTGAGCGCGGAGATCGAGGGTCAGTCGAACGTCGTAACCTTTCTGAGGGAGTTCATTCCGAGTGTCTCTGACATAGACGCCTTTTTGATCAATGAGATGTTCGCGTTCACCGGCGCGCCCTTTGAGATACTGATCCATGGACCGCTCGATGGCGGAGAAGCCAAACGGGTCTGGTTCATAGACATGGTCGTTGCGCAGCCAACGTTTAGCTTCGTCTCTCTCCGGACCATCGGATAGGGCAAGAGCTTTCAAGTCATCCAAATCCTTCGTTCGGTCGGCCTTCCTAACATAGCCTAATGTATGGCAAGCAAGCGAACCGTAGTTGTATTGGCGCACGGGAGCGGCCTGTGGTTGTAAGCCGGGAATCTCTAGGCTGCGCTCACTGAGCATCGCGAACTGATCGTAGGTGAGTGCAAGCGGGAGCGTGTAGGGAACCAGTCCAGCGGGCCAGGTCATGTCATAGTGGTTCGCGATCTGGTGACGAACCGGACCGAGATCAATCTCAAGGCCCAATTCTTTGAGCGGGCCAATGACGGTCTCTTCAACGATTGTGGCAATATCCGTGATTTTCGTGTTCGGTCTGAGATCATCACGCGGAGTTTTCCTGGCGATCTTGGGGCGCTCTGTCCGTCCATGAGCTGCAGGATCATAATCTTTGACGATGACGCGCAGATTAAGAACGAGCTGGTACTCCAGGCGATTTGAGACAAGGGTCTCCCCGTTGCGATCTTTGATTTCACCGCGCACACCAGGAACTCTCACGGTGACCTTACTGGTTGGCGAGAGCTGGCTTGCATAGAGCGCCTGGCTGGTGATTTGCACATCCCAGAGTCGGAACAGTAAGCCGGTGAACGCGCTCAAGAGGATGAGTGCGACCAAGTAGAGCCGGAGTCTGTATTGAAGGACCATAGAGAGTGGAAGTGGCTAGTCGCCGTGAGCATAGCGCGGGTGCCCGTGGATCGCCCGTTCTAACCACCACAGGGTGAGGTAGATCAGCGGGGCGAGGATCATGGACAACAGCGCCGTAGAACACATCTCACGAAACACGGGCTGCGGAAACTGAAAGTTGCCGCGTCGAAAGTTGAGAAACAGGTATTCTAGCATGCGGAAGATAAAAATTCCGGCTCCGGTGAGCAGGATGGGGAAGCCCATCTGACGCTTCTTGTAGAGCGGGCGTACCCCATGCATGAGGTGCCCGAGAAGGCCGAAAAGAAGGATACTTATGCCGAAAGGGGTGGCCCCGGTCGAGGCGTCGCCAGCGGGCCCTAGGCCTGGATCGACGGTGTGGCGGAGATCCCAGAGAAGCCCGGCAAAGAAGGATGCGCCCAACATGACAGGGTACGGAAGGGTGACGGCGGTGCAAAGAAACCAAACAGGAAATAAGAGAACGACTCCGTAGGAGGCACTTTCACCTAAGCGCGGAATGAACTCTTGCAGGCAGAGTGCAAGGAACATCATGACAAAGCTGAGGGCCGCATACATGGGGTTGCTTAGGGCGTGTTAGACGCCGTTTCCTCCGAGGTTGGGCCCACAGCGTCGGCCTCTCCTTCATCAATGGCCGTGCGAATGACAAAGACGGAATCGAGTTTGGCGAAGTCCACTTTAGGCTCAATCACAGCGCTATTGGAGGTGTCGCCTTTGATCTGCCTGAGAACTCGGCCAATGAACAAGTTTGGTGGAAAGACCCGGCCTTCGCCTGCATCCGTGAAGAGCATCGCTCCCGCGGGAATAGGGGGGATATAAGGGTCTAGAAAGTTGAGACGTATTTCAGGGGTAAGATTGCCGAGCCCACGATGGCCATTGACGATGCCCCGCATGGAGACGTTTTGCCCAACGCGTGCGGCTACTTTGCATTGTTCATCGGTGAGGAGCAGGACCTCGGCTGTCGTCTTGGTTAAGCCATTGGGAATAACCTTCCCAACGACGGCATGATTGCGATTGATTACGGGGAGGTCTTTTGTCACCTGATGCTGGGTGCCGCGATTGATGGTCACGGTACTCCACCAGCTGGTGCGATTGCGTTTGATGACCTGTGCTGGAATCGTGAGATTGTAATGTTTGCTTCTCTTGAACTCGAGGTCGGCACGCAGCCGGGTGTTCTCTTTCTCAAGATCCAGGTAGTTGCGTTGAGTGAAGCTAAGGTTGATCACGGCTTCCTCGAGTTTCTCGACTTCTGCGAGGAGTTCTTCGCGTGAGCGTGAATCGGCCGGATCAGCTTCGCCTTGGACAGCTCCGGCGGCTTTGACTACGGGGCTGAACCAGCTAAGGAAGTTGGAGCGTAGGCCTGCTGTGCTTTCGGGCGCAAGGAAGAAGATCCAAGCGAGAGCGCCAAGGAAAACCAGAAGTGCAATGATATTATATTGCTTCATCTGGATACGGGGACTCTGGAAGGAACGTAATCAGCTTCAACGTTGCTCAGATGAGGAACCGCCACTCGTCACCTTTTTCAAGAATTCGAGCTCGCTCAACACTTTGCCGGCACCTTCTGCCACGGCGCTTAGGGGATCCTCGGCAACGTGAACGGGAAGGCCTGTTTCTTCGGAGAGCAATTTGTCGAGACCGCGAAGCAATGCTCCACCTCCCGCCAACACAAGGCCCCGATCCACGAGGTCTGCAGAAAGTTCTGGTGGGCAGCGTTCCAGGGTCACACGAACGGAGTCCACGATTGTATTCAGAGGCTCGAGCATCGCTTCACGCACCTCCTGAGAACTGATCGTGATCGTCTTGGGGAGGCCAGCGACGAGGTCGCGCCCTTTTACTTCCATAGAGGTCTCTTTGCCAATGGGGTAGGCCGAGCCGAGGCGGATCTTGATCTCTTCCGCCGTGCGCTCCCCAATCATGAGGTTGTAGGCCCGCTTCATGTACTGGACGATTGCTTCGTCAAGCTCGTCGCCAGCGATGCGGACACTGCGGCTGTAGACGATGCCAGACAGGGAAATGAGGGCCACTTCTGTTGTCCCGCCACCGATATCGACAATCATGTTACCGGAGGCATCTTGCACAGGGAGACCTACACCGATGGCAGCTGCCATGGGCTCTTCGATCAAATAGACTTCGCGGGCACCTGCCTGCTCCGCCGATTCCTTCACGGCGCGTTTTTCCACCTCGGTGATGCCTGAGGGCACCGCGATGACGACCCGAGGGCGGGCCATTGTCCGGCGATTATGGGCCTTGCGGATGAAGTGGCGAAGCATGGCCTCGGTCACTTCAAAATCGGCAATGACCCCGTCCTTGAGCGGGCGAATGGCGACAATATTACCAGGCGTACGGCCTAGCATCCGCTTGGCATCATCACCCACCGCTAGAACTTCGCTGGTGCCAGCTTTCACCGCCACGACCGACGGTTCACGCAGCACAATCCCATGGTCCTTCACATTGACCAAGGTATTCGCTGTGCCGAGGTCGATCCCGATGTCATTCGAGAAGAACCCAAATAGTTTACCAATCATGCTTGTTTAGTTAGGAGAAAGCGCTTTGAAATCTATGATAGGATAGAGGGTTTCGAGGAGTTCGGCGGAGTCTATCCCTGAGCGCGGAGCATCGACCGCGAGTCGGATGCTGGCAAGGGAAAGCCTGCCTGAGCGCTTAAAAGTCTCTCTCTAGTGGCTATACCTGTCCGGATATTAGGGGTCAAGGGAAAGCGCCTAACTAGTAGGCGTAAAGGAGAGTAGCCGCTTTTTAGGGCGGCAAAAATGCCAGGCAGGATCAGTCAAAGACAGAGATCTCACTGAGCACGCGCTTGGGAACGAGGCGTCGCATGTCGAGGTGCGAACGATCGGTGAGACTATGGAGGAAGTCGAGGAGGCGACGCATTTCGACGTCACTCAGTGTGGTGGGATCGAGTTGATTGGCCTGGGCAATACGCTGGACGGCCGTGGGGGCTTCCATGACTGCCATGTCATGACCGTTGAGCGTGTCGTCATCGGGGAGCGTCGATTCACTCCCGTCGTAGGACTTCAGAGAAGCTACCGGATCGAGGTGATGTCGAACGACGCTCTCCAGAGTATCAAAGGCACCTGCGTGCCCATAGGGCGCGGTCAGTGCCACGTTTCGCAGTGTCGGCGTCCGGAATCGAAATCGATCTCCATCCGACAGCGTGACGCGGGCACGCCCGAAATCTTCGTATTTGGAGATACCATCGCCTTTGCCTGGGCCGATTTGAGGCATTGCAATGGCACGAAAGCGCAGGTCGGTCTGGAATTTGCCGCTGTGGCACCTGGCGCAACCAGCTTTGCCATAAAAGAGGTCCATGCCTCGGAGTGCCGATCGGCTCATGGCCTCGTGATCGCCCCTCAAGTAGCGATCAAATGGGCTGTTGTCTGCACGGAAAGCACTGCTTTCAAAGGCTGCAATGGCATTGGCCGCGTGAACCATGGTGATATCGTCGGGAACATTCACATCATCGTAGACCTCGGCAAAGGCTTCGGCGTAAGCGTCGATTCCGGCTAATCGCTTGGCGAGCAGTTCCCAGACCCCGCCTGGGCCAGCAAGATTTCCATCAGCGGCAGCCGCACCGATTTCATTGTCGCCAGATTGCCCGGCCATTTCAGTGCCCGACGTTGGGGGAAACAGAGCTTGCACGGCCAAGGCGGTTTCCAAGCCCTCGGGAAGATCCTCTCCGGCAGGCGATTCGAATCCAGAGGGAAAGTTCTCGTCTTTCTGGACCCGGCCGTCGTGAAACATGGTATTAAATTGCTTGGCTCCTAGATTGAAGAGCGGGGGTGTATTGCGTGGCACGCGCTCAAGGACCGATCGCTCAGAATCGCCGGTTGCCCGGGTGACGCCGAGACCTACCCCAGCTTCCCCGACGGATAGCGAAAGCCCGTCGCCGGATCCGGCCATGGGATGATGGCAGGTCGCACACGAGATATTCATGTTGCCACTGAGGACCTTGTCGAAGAACAAAGAGCGTCCGAGGGCCACTTGGGCGTCGTTGACGGCGCCGTTGTTGTGGAAATCACTGTCGCGGACAGCGGTAGGCATTGGGGTTGCCTTGTGGGACTTCTTGGAGTTTGAACGCCCGTTCGGACGGAAAGGCCCTTGGGCCTCGGCAGCGAGAACGCCCAGGATAAGAGCGCAGCCCGCCTGGATGGCCGTTGAGCGGAGAGCGTGATAAGTTTTCATAATTAATAAATTTAATATTTTTAGTATCAGATGGAAAAACAATTTTTTAAAGATTTTTCAATAATCTTGATGGAGCCCGATCTGATGTCTTCTGAAACGTGGTTTGTTTCCAAAAGGTACACATATTCAGCAGTGATTCCTGATCGAGCGAAGCGATCACGGCACTGACAATCTGTGGAGACGAATCGGGCTCGGATTCTGCTACGCGTAGGTATCTCGCTGAAACGCTCTCAGCGATTTCAGCCACCGGAGATCCTCAGGTCCAAGATTAGCCTTGCTGAACTCGCGAAGTTTGATCCCTCGATACACCTGATTGATGGCGCGTGCTGTCATTTGATACCGTGCCATCCCGCGAGCGGGACAGGCAGTGACGAAGCTAGATTCATCAAAGTCGCCAGAGGATCAAACTCGTTAACGCTGGTTACTAACGCTTTCTCGAGGGGCTGTAGCAGTGGGTTGACTATGACCTCAGCACGGACGGATCTGAGCTCCTTCTCCGCTCCTTTCACAGAGTCCTTCTCTGTTTGAGCCGTCTGGCGGCGTTTTAGTTTCCCGCCAACGTGCCGCCAACCCTCGCTGGAAAACTTTGCGCCAAGCGATGGCAGAAGGGACTTTGCCGCGATACCTACTCCAAGGAGTGGGTTGCTCACCGCAACCACGCCAGCAATGACAATGAGTCCACAAGACACCACATCGCACTTGCGATCGATTTCATCGCCTAACTAATTGAGGCGATCGCCAAGGGTCAATGCCTGGTCCTACCGATCATTAGCCTTGTCCCCCCTCACGGTGTTCTTTAATCCAAAGTTTCTCTAGAACGGACTCACTCCCTGATCCTGGGACATGAAAGAATTGCCTCTTGGGAAGATCGTGCTCAGTTGAGTAGCCGTCGGGAATCGAGCGTGTCGAGTAGAGCAGGTATCCTTCCCTAGATAGGTGATAGGGTATTAAAGAGTAATGCGTCTTGTCCTCGATCACATCCTCGGACGTCGCGATAGCCCGATTCTATAGCAGCGCAACTTCCCTAGGCTTGAGCGCAAGACCGAGCGGCTACCCTCGACCAGGCGAACTGCCACGGCGCGAATGACCACAGAGGATTTGGCGATGGAATCGGTGAGAAAATTCATCAGATGCGAACAGCTGGCACGCGGGCTATCGCCGATCATTGGCGCCTGACAAGGCCTCAGCATACCCATTGTGGCAGTCTTTACATTCGGTTTACACACGAGTTGCGAAACCCAGGCCACGGTTGGGCACTTATGAAACCAACCTTTACGACCATAGCTCTTCTCACATCTAGTCTGCTCATACCAAGTGCGATCGCCCATCGCGAGGCTGCCCCGCAACCCAAGGTACAGTTGGCACTCTTACTCGACACTAGTAATAGCATGGATGGCCTCATTGAGCAGGCCAAGACCCAGCTCTGGAAAGTGGTGAACACCTTTATTGAGTCCAAGAAAGACGGCAAAGTGCCGTTCGTTGAAGTGGCTCTCTACGAGTACGGAAATCAAGGATTGAAACCGGGCCAGAACTTCATCCGCCAGGTGCAGCCCTTCACGCGTGATCTTGATCAAGTCAGTGCGGATCTCTTCGCCTTGAAGACGAATGGCGGCGATGAATATTGCGGGGCGGTCATTGAACGCGCGGTACAAGACCTGAAATGGGATGCCTCAGGCCAAGTCTACAAATCAATATTCATTGCGGGGAATGAGCCATTCACCCAAGGGTCCGTCTCACCTAACACAGCATGCAAAGAAGCCATTGGTCGGGGCGTGGTCGTGAATACGATCCATTGTGGACCTAACGATGTGGGCCTGTCCGGTGGATGGCACCAGGGTGCCCAGTTGGCAGAAGGCACCTACATGGTCATCAACCAGGACGCGGTGGTCGCTCATGTGAACGCGCCTCAGGACAAAGAGATCCTTCGGCTGAACAAGTGCCTGAATGAGACTTACATTCCCTTTGGTGCTGTCGGGGCAGAGAAGAAGCAGTCTCAGATTGTTCAAGATTCGAATGCGAGGTCCAAAGCGTCGGCTGGTGCGGATGTCCAACGTGCACTTACCAAAGCGAGTTCCAACTATTGGAACGCGACTTGGGATCTCGCGGATAGGTCGTTGGAGAAGGACTTTGATTGGTCCAAGGTGGGTGATGCTCAGTTGCCTGAGGCCATGCGCGGGCTCGATCTCGATGGGCGTAAGAAGTATGTGGCCGATAAGATCGCCGAGCGTCAGCAGATTCAGGCAGAGATCAAGAAGCTGAACAAGGCGCGCGTCGCTTATGTGGCTGAGAAGCGCCAGGAATCCTCTACTGCTGAGACTGCGCAGACCCTGGACAAAGTCGTCACCAAGACTGTTCGGGAGCAGGCTACTAAAAAGGGCTACCTCTTCGGCAAGAACTAGAGCATCCTACGCTTGGATATGGAGAGTCCTACCATTCTTGTAGTAGAAGACGACGCTGCGGTTCGCCGCGGCGTCGTCGACGCTTTGACCTTCACCGGATACACCGTGTTGTCTGCCGAGGATGGCGAGTCCGGGAAAGCGCAAGCGCTGAGCGCGCGATATGATTTGCTCTTGCTAGACCTGATATTGCCACATTTCTCTGGGTTTGAGATCTTGGAGGCGTTGAAGAAAGAACGTCCAGGTCAGGCTGTGATCATTCTTTCGGCCAAAGGTGAGGAGAACGATCGGGTGCGCGGGCTCAAGATGGGGGCCGATGATTACGTGGTGAAGCCTTTCAGTGCCCGAGAGCTACTCGCTCGAGTCGATGCGGTGCTTCGCCGAACTTCTGAACGAAAAGTTGTCGCCGAAACGTTAGAAGTGCAAGGACGCGAGATCGACCTAACTGCCGGGGTCGTGAAGTTCCAGGGGAAAGAAGAGGATCTGTCGGAGCGAGAAATGGGCGTGCTCCGCTACCTGTTCAGCAACGGGCAACGTGCGGTGCCTCGTGAAGAACTCCTCCGCCATGTCTGGGGAATTGAAACGAAGAACATAGAAACACGCACCGTGGACATGCACATCGCCCATCTCCGTCGCAAGCTCGGTGATGAAGCCCAAGGAATTCTTCAAACAGTACGCGGCAAAGGGTATCGTTTAGTCAAGCAAGCATGAATCGTCCCTGGATCATCTGGTCAATCCTCGCAGGTTGTGGCATTCTTATTCTGGGAATGTTTGGCTGGATGACGCAACGGGCGCTGGCTTCAGAGCAGGAGCGGGTCGATGCCCAAGCTGCTGCGGATCACAGTGAGCGGATGCGCCTTGCACTTTCCCGCATGGATACGATTGGCGCAAATTTGCTAGTGGTGGAGAATCAACGTCCTCCGTTGCACTATCAGGCGTTCTTCTCACCGACAGATATTTTCAATACTCAGCTTGAGAACTTGGATTCTAATGAAGTTCTTCAATCTTCCCCTTTGCTCACGGAGAAGTCCCCCTTGGTGAAGCTGCACTTTGAGTTCCGAGAAACGGGGCAGCTTGTTTGCCCGCAAGTGCCCATCGCGTCGCAGCGTGATCTTGCGCTGAGCCACGGCATTGACCCGAAAGAGCTTGATGCCGCATCGCGTCGCCTTGCCGAGTTGACTGGCCTTCTTACCGAGGAGAGAAGGCGCGAACTGAGTCAGTCAGCCGTGCGTTTGGCGTCGGTTCCTAGCTATGGCGAGGAGGAGAATGCGTGGCTGGGGGTGAAGGGTAATCAGTTTCCCCAGTCCGCAGAGAGGCAATCTGTCTATGAGCAGAAACTTAATGAGAGTGAGAAGGGAGGGCGCGCCAAAGTGCTGAAGAAGGCCCTCGATCAAGCCGCCGTCCGTTCAGCGACTGCTAACCAGATCAAGCAAACGCAGTTTGGACAGCTTTCGAGTCTGACACCCTTTCGAGCATCGTGGATCGAAGGGTCTCTCATTCTCATTCGTAAAGTGCAAGGAAGCCTCTCGACGAAGTTCCAAGGTGTTTGGCTCGATCATGAGGCCATTGGTGCTGAATTGGCAGCCGAGCTTCGCGCTGACGTGAAGGGCGTTTCTCTTGTGCCGCTGATTGCAGGTGACGACAGTCCGCTCGCGCTCGTTTCTCTTCCATATAAACTCACGTCTGGTGCTGCCCCTCGCGTTGCCTTGCCGTGGTCCACACCCATGCGTCGGAGCTTGCTCTTCGCATGGCTCGGTGCTGTGGTCGCGCTCGCTGCACTCTTTTTTTTGATACGTGGTGTCCTAGCGTTGAGCGAGAGGCGAGCTGCTTTTGTCTCTTCGGTGACGCACGAATTGAGAACGCCGCTCACCACCTTTCGACTTTATTCGGAGATGTTAGCAGATGGGATGGTTCCTGACGAAGTCACGAGGAAAGAGTATCTACGCACGATGCAAGGCGAATCCGAGCGTCTGAATCATCTGGTCGAGAACGTGCTCGCTTATTCTCAGATCGAACGGGGCACGGCGCGTTCAAAGTTTGAAAAACTTCCCGTGACAGACCTTGTCGAACGATTGCGCCCTGTCTTGCAACGTCGCGTCGACCAGGAAGATGCCGCTCTCACCATCGAGATCGATCCTTTGGCCGGAGACGTGGAAACGGACGTGACTGGTGTGGAGCAGATTCTCTTTAATCTCATCGACAACGCCTGCAAGTATGGCCTTTCGGAGAGCGGCCAAGGCCCTATCATTCTCCGTGCTCGCCGCGAGAAACAAGGTCTCTGCTTCGAAGTCAGCGACCACGGCCGTGGCATCCGCGCCTGCGAACGCAAACGCCTCTTCCGCGCCTTCCACAAGTCAGCGCAGGAGGCTGCGCATTCGAAACCGGGCGTGGGTTTGGGACTAGCGCTTTGTCGCCGACTAGCTAGAGCCTTGGGAGGGGACCTGACAATCGACTCCAATCGAGATCAAGGTGCCTGCTTCATTCTCCAGCTCCCTTGAGCTCCTCAGCTACTTGCTGGGAGAGCGCGTCTAGGTCGATATGGGCGCCCTCTTTAGGAAACGGATACTCTAACAGGTGCCAGTGCTCTGTGAACGCAGCGGCTTCGTTGGGGGCGAGTTCGGTCGCGGGACCGATAGGTTCGATTTCGCAGGCTGGGATGCGGGATTTGGGATACCAAATGGAGATCGTCTACCCAGCGAGTACGTTGTAGTCCCGATAAGGGTAGGTCTGATAGGATTTGACGAAGGCGAGGTCGTCGGGTGTGATGTAGGCGAAACAGCCCGCGTAGGAGTCGATGCCGAGTTTCGGCAAGGCAGGTGGCGCGAGGATTTCTAGAAAGTTGTCTTGAAGGTTGATGTTAGGGTCTTCTGGTTTTGGGTCGATGTGACCGTGGCAGTCGACCATCACATACTGCTTGGGCATGCGAGAAAGCTCTTGCGTCAAGGGCGCGGCGAGAATGCCGCCTTGTTTGGCAAAGGTTCGGCTCCAGTGGTATAATCGTTTGATTTCGCTGGAGTGGTTGCGGATGATTTGGGTGCTGGCGAGATGCGAGGTTTCGGCATCGAGGGTGAATTCGCGGATGAGTTGAACGCCGCTCTTGTGATCTTCGATGCTGGTGAGTCGGGCGCGTCGCGTCGTGCGGTGCAACCACGCTGGGTCGTGGCTACTCTTGTCCTCTTGGGCGTGCTCTCGTTTGCAGTTGACCAGTGGCGGCCGACTCGTCAGCTGAGACTGAGTGTTGAAGAGACGGAAGCACGTGCTGTTTACCAGCAAGCGGGTGTTGCATTAGCTTATTTGCGGCATCACGCCAAGGAAGTCAGTCAACAATGTGGCGTCATCATTTTCAAAAGTTCTCTCCTGAGCCTGCGTAAGAGCCTGCGCACGGCTCAGGAATTCATAGCAAGACCGAAACCAAGCGAAGGCAAACCTAACTAAATCCGGGCTGGCTCTCGTGATCACCTGTTTGACCTTCTCTAGCGCTGTGCTAGTACAAGGCGATCTCAAAGACGCCCCGGCCTACCTCGACATCGATAGAGGACTTGATTTCTCTGAGATCATTCCCGAGCTGAACGTGAACATTCCGAAGTTTCTGCTTAACACCTCACTGTCAGAATGTAAGGGGGCGACGATGACTCGCTTGCCGGACCCGGGTTGAACGTGAAGGAACTCAGGCAAGATGTGAAGCTCATCCGCGTGGTCGTGATCAATGGTAAGGACCACAACGCCGCTGCGATTAATGAGGGCGTGGAGCAGCCCAAAGCCGAGTTGGCCAAAGATTGGGTCTCCATCGTGGCCGTCTCCAAGGACTATGTCTTTATCTATGCGCGTCAGCAACAAACTGGTCGTAGGAAATCTCGTGGGCCACGTACTCCTTGGAAAACTAGCAAAGGTGGTTGCCCCGTTCGGGAAAGGGGACCTCGGAGATATCATGGAACAGCCCATCCAAGGCATGGGTGGCGGGCTTTTCTATCTCGAGCTGCTTCTGTCTTCTTCAGGGTGCGGGCTATGTATGTTTCTGAACTCGGAGTATCTTTCTCGTATGACCGCCACATCATCTCCGATTGGAGCGAAGATTCCCAAAATGGCTCTTTAAGAACGGCGCCTGCGCCGAGCCTGAGACGGAAAGAAGATGAAACGCGTGCCTTCATGAGGCGTCTTTCCCTGTATGAACCTTGCGGCATCTGCAAACTCTTACCATGGTGGCGTGCCTCGCGTTGCCGGATGGGGAGGGGTTGGCGCGAGTTGTATTACTACGATGGCTGCACCGAACAGCAATGACTGGTCTGACCTCCTCCGTCGCGTCAGATCGAAGGATGCTGAAGCTCAACGCCAACTCGTAGAGCAGCTCTGGCCTCAGGTATCCGGTCGAATTCAAGTGTTGTGTCCTCGCCGAGATACGGTGGAAGACCTGGCGCAAGAGGTCTTCGCTAGGATCTTCTCCAAACTCTGGCAGTATCGGGGCGGCGTCTTCGAGGCCTGGGTCGAGGGCATTACGCGCAATGTCTGCTATTCTGCTCTGAGAAAGCAGAGTATTCGGCCGGAATGGACCTTCACGGACCTAGGCGATCGCATGCCTGAGGATCAGGCTACGGTCTCCCCGGAAATGAGCGACGTTGATGCTGCGGAAGTTCTCTCGGAGCTTTTCAAAAAGCTTCCTGACGAAACGGCGTGGCTCCTGCGAGAGGTCGAGTTGAAGGAGCGGGGGTGTGTCTGGAGTCGCGTCTCATCGGGCATGCGGGGAGTGCCAATGCTCGGTCAAATCCGAATGCCGAAGCGCTTTTCGTCGAACTACCTCATGGTGGCGAAACGCTCTTTGACGAGATTCGTGATCTTGTGTGGACGGAGGAGGGCCTCTGGCTGTGCGGAGAAATGGGCGTCTATAACGGAGGACAACCCTCACGATTTAATCGCTCGTCTGGCTTTAGTCTTTTCTTTGATCCCCAGTTGAATCCTGGACGCTTTGCCTTGCATGGGGGCAACGCGCGCGATTCCTTCGATCGCCTTATCATTACGGAGGATGGCCCCTTGCTATCTGGCGTTTCCCGATCTTTTCATCCGTGGCCTGGCGGCTCCTCGGGTGAAGATGATTTCAGCAGTCCAGCGGTACAATGGCTAGTAAAGCTTCCGTGGGAAGGTCGCCTTGACTTCCATCAGGTGAGCAACGCGGCACAGAGCGTAGAAGGATTTCTTGGAGGGAGCTACTACGTCTATCCTCGAGTCGTTTCTGGGCTTTTGTTAGGTGATTTTGATATCAATCAGCCAGTTTATGACAGCCACGGTCGCGGTGATGGTCGACTCTCGGACGCGAACAGCATGATGTTAGTTGAGGATAAGGTGCCTGTGGCGACGACCTCCACGATGACCTTTAGTTCAGCCGATGTTGATGAGGTGAAGGCGCTTGATTACCAGCCCAAGAGTCTGATCACCAACCAGCAGACCTACTTTGATTGGTATCAACTCAATGCTGATGACGACACTGATGCCGATGAGATGCCGATGAGATGTCTGCTGAGCTTGAGTTCTTCTTTGGTACCGACCCTACTCAATTGGAGGCCAATTCGCTGGACCATCGGCTCATCGAAGGTGAGACGATGGAAGTGGAGATCAGGATGACGCGGTCCAAATTGGCGGAGGACGTCACGCCGTCCGTACTGTCTTCCGTGGATCTGATCCGTAGGTTCCCTCGCAATGATGTGACCCTTGAGATTGAGCCCCTCGATAGTGAGAGAGACCTTCTCATTCTTAAGTTACCCGCTCCCGAAGATCGCCAATTCTATGAAGTCTCGGTGCCTTAGTAGGTGTGGCCGAGATCTATACAGAGACGAGCATGTGGCTCAGTGCCTGGCAGTTGTGAAGCGCTCCGTAATCTCGATAGTCTATTTAATGGATCCATGACTCTCAGAGACCTGATACGATCGTGGATCTTTGAAATATTGATGGCCCACGATCCTGCGAGAGCAGCGCTCGCCTCATATTTTGTGATAGGCTAAAAGTGAGATCGGCAATCCTATCGATGACTGAAACAGGAAACGCCCACTCGTCTTGAGACGGGTGGGCGTTTCTGTGTAAAGCGCTTGGAGCGATGAAGGCCTACTTGAGGACCTTAACCTTGATGTCTTTGAGGAAAGTCACACTCTTGGGATCGTGACCTTGGATGCCGAAGGTGCCTTCACCAAGAAGGCGGCCTTTAAAGCTGTTAGGCCGCTCGGGATTCTCGGGCTCGGTGTAGTTGACCACTTCCTTGCCGTTGATGGCGATCTTGATGTTCTTGCCTTTCACAGTGATCTGATAGTCGAACCACTCGTCGTCGTGTGAGGGGGCATTCTTGAGGACGTCTTGGATGCCGTAGAGGCTACCTGTTTTGCGATCATCGGAGTGCGAGGTGTTGATCTGGCACTCATACCCTTTGCTTGGCCAGCCTTTCTCTTCGAACTCGGTGTGAAAGTAGAAACCGCCATTCGCGCCAGCAGTGGTTTTGACCTTCATCTTGATTTCAAAGTCTTTGAATTTACCGCCATTCACATCGCCATCGTAGAAGAGATGAGCGCGGCCGCCTTTAACCTGAATGGCACCTTCGACCACGGTGAAGACATTCGGCTTTTCGTCGTTGGACTTCCAGCCAGCGAGAGTCTTGCCGTCAAAGAGAGACTCCCAACCTTCGTGATGGTCGGCGAGGGCAGGGATGATGCTGGTCAGGACCAGCGAGCTGAGAATTAAGAGAGAACGTTTCATGATAAATTAGAGGTTTTAAAGCCAGTAAGGTGCCCTGAGTTTCGGGTGGGACAAGCGGTTTCCAGAATTCTGCCTGGAGTGGGAATGGAACTATTATGGATGCCCAGTGCTACCAGATGGGGAGCGGCGGGTTCCTTCTGCCGACGTGATTCTGCGCCCGATTCTTCTCATTTGCCTTCTCCTGGTGCCTTTCCTCCAAGCCGAGGAGTTCGCAGATCTGCGTTTGGGTTACGAACCCAAGTTTCTCCCCTTCCTGCAGAAGCATTGCATTGGCTGTCACGGACGGGAGAAACAGAAGGCGGAGTTGAATATCGAAGCCCTCTTGGAGAATGGGAAACCCAAGATCGAGGACCGGCGAGAGTGGGAAACCATTCTGGAGATGATCCTGGATCGGGAAATGCCTCCGGAGAACAAGCCGCAGCCGACCGGGGAGCTTCGGCATGAAATCAGCGACTATTTGGAGGCCCGTTTGGAGTCCTTCGATTTCTCCGGGCCCACGACCGCAGGGGTTGTGACTGCTCGTCGTCTGAACCGCGACGAATACTCGAATACGATTCGTGATCTCATGGGCGTGACGTTCCAAGCGAGTGAAGCTTTCCCACGTGATGAGGTAGGTTATGGCTTCGACAACATTGGGGATGTCCTCTCACTTTCCCCACTCCTCATGGAAAAGTACCTCGATGCTGCCGAATCGATCGTCGATGAAGCCATGCTCTCCGAGGTTCCACCTTGGCCGCCGTTGAAGCGTTTTGAAGAGTCAGATCTCACGCACAAAGGCGGGGACTCGGTTCGTATTGTCAGAGAGCGCTACTTGGGCCTGTATCGTGAGGGAGCAGGTGAGGTGGTGTACGAAGCGCCGTCGAAAGGTCAGTATCTTTTACGAATACGCGCTTTCCAAGACAAGGCCGGTCCTGAGCATGCCAAGATGGCCGTGACCATCAATCAAGAAGTCGTTGCTGAAGTTGATGTGACTGCGGAAGGGCGGCAGCCAGAAATCTTTCGATTGCCTGTTCAGTTAGAGAAAGGAAAGGCCACGATCGCGGTCGCTTATACGAACAACTACGTGGATAGCCGAAATAGGAATCCTGAGCTTCGAGGGGATCGCAATTTGTTCATCGACTACGTCGAGGTGGAAGGGCCTAGCAATTTACCGCGTCCTCCTTTGCCAGCCACGCACACTGAGATCATCCCACGCCAACCGCAGGCTGGAGAGGAGGAGGCTCTGGCCCGCGAGGTTTTTAAAACCTTTGCCAGCAGGGCGTTCCGGCGTCCGGCGACCTCAAACGAAGTGGACCGTTTGACGGCACTGACCATGAGTGTCTTTGAGGAAGATGACAGTACGTTTGAGGAAAGTGTGAAGGTTGGCGTGACGGCCGTTCTCGCGTCGCCCCACTTTCTGTATCGTTGGGAACTCGACGATCGCCAGATCGAGACCAAAGCGCGTGTGTTGGGTGGGCATGAGTTGGCCGCGCGATTGTCTTACTTTCTCTGGTCTAGCATGCCTGACGAGGAGCTGACGGAAGTCGCCTCTAAAAATCAGTTAGGTGAGCTTCCGGTGCTCCGCGCTCAGATAAAGCGCATGTTGGCCGATGCGAAAGCCAAAGCGCTCGTGAGCAATTTCACTGGGCAGTGGTTGCAGACGCGTAACTTGGCCTCTGTCCATCCAAATCCAGAAACGTTCCCGGAGTTTGATGAGAGCTTGCGCGAGTCCATGCAGCAGGAAACGGAACTCTTCGTGCAGTCGATTGTGAATGAAGACCGAAGTGTGCTCAGTTTGCTAGACGCGGATTACACTTTCCTTAACGAACGTCTCGCCAGGCACTACGGCATTGAAGGAATCAAGGGCGACGGCTTTCAACGGGTGGCCTTGGATCGCTCCTCTCGTCGAGGCGGCATTCTGACTCAGGCGAGTATTCTCACGATCACGTCTGAGGAAACGCGCACGTCCCCTGTCGTCCGCGGCAAGTGGGTGTTGGAACAGATCCTGGGAACGCCACCGCCACCCCCGCCGCCAGATGTGGAGCTGTTGGAAGAATCGAAGGATGCCCTTGCGTCCGCTTCCTTAAGAGAGCGTCTCGAGATGCACCGCGCTCATCCGGATTGCGCGGGCTGTCATGCCAAGATGGATCCCATCGGCTTCGCCTTGGAGAATTACGATGCCATTGGCCGCTGGCGGGACACGGATGGTGCCTTTCCCATAGATCCTTCGGGCAAGATTGTCGGTGGCATCGAGGTGGCTGCGCCTGAAGACCTCAAGAAGGCGCTGGTCCAGAAGGACAAATTTGTCGAAACTCTCAGCGAGAAACTCCTCACTTATGCTCTCGGTCGCGGCACAGAATATTATGACAAACGCGCGATCGATCTTATTGTGGAGCAACTGAAGGCAAACGACCATCGTTTCTCTTCCTTGATAGATGCTATCGTCACGAGTGATCCTTTCTTAAAACGTCAACGACTCCCAAGCTCATGAAACCTTCCTGGAATCTCTCCCGTCGCCACTTTCTTCGCGGTCTTGGTGCGGCCATTGCCCTGCCTTCACTCGATGTCATGGCGACTAGCACCAAGGCGGCATCAGTAGCACCAACTCGGCTTGGGTTCTTCTTCGTTCCAAATGGAGTCAATCTTGAGCATTGGCGCCCGACGAAGACTGGGCCGAACTACGAATTGTCACGCACACTGCAACCGCTGGCGTCATTGAAGAACGATTTCAGTGTGCTCACAGGTCTGACGCACAACAGTGGTCGCGCCAACGATGACGGTGCTGGCGATCACGCTCGGTCCGGTAGCGTCTTCCTCACAGGCGCACAACCTCTCAAGAGCGAGGGTGCCGAGGTTCGATGTGGCCAGTCAGTCGATCAAGTCGCCGCAGATCATCTTGCCTCGCAGACGCGCTTTGGCTCACTCGAGCTCGGCACCGAAACGGGTCGCCCCTATGGCAAGTGTGATAGTGGCTACAGTTGCGGTTACTCAAACAACATTTCTTGGAGAGATGAAACCACACCGACCTCAAAGCAAGTCAATCCGCGTGAAGTGTTCGAGCGGTTGTTTGCTAATGAAATTGGGAAGGATGTGCAGGCGAACCAATCTGAGCGCAAGCGCCACCGCAAGAGTATCCTAGACTTTGTATTAGAAGACGCGAACAGCCTGCAAGGTAAAGTCAGCCACAGTGATAGGCTCAAGCTCGACGAGTATCTTACCTCCATACGTGAAATCGAGCAACGCGTCGAACGTGCTGAAACCACAGGCTCCGAACATGACGACCTCATTCGCGGTTTTGTCGCTCCGGAAGGTGTTCCTGATGATTTCCAGGAGCATACCCGCTTGTTAGGCGACATGATGGTGCTCGCCTTCCAGTCGGACGTCACTCGGGTTTGCTCTTTCATGGTCGCCAATGCGGGAAGTAATCGCGCTTATCGCGAGGTGGGCGTGCATGAAGGTCACCACGCACTGTCACATCACCAGAGTAGGCCCGAGAAGCTTGCGGCGCTCGCTGACATTAATCGTCATCATATTACCCAGCTTGCCTACATCCTCCAGCGTCTTAAAGCGACTAAAGAAGGCGATGGTAATTTATTAGACCATTCCATGATCGTCTACGGCAGCGCCATCGGTGACGGTAATCGCCACAATCACGATGACCTCCCAGTCCTTCTCGCGGGCCATGGAAATGGTGCTTTCAAGCCCGGCAGCCATTTGGTCTACCGACAAGATACTCCCATGTGCAATCTCTTCAACACCATGCTGGATGCTGCAGGCGTTCCTGTCGGCCTGTTTGGAGATAGTACCGGTCGCTTGAGAAATCTTGGTGCCTAACGATTTTGTGAAACGTCCGTTTCTAATTTCGCTGCTCACTCTGTGCTGTCTCCTGGCAGGGGCTCTCGGCACACCTGATGTCGTTGAGTTGGGTCAACGACTCAAGCATGCCGAGAAAGAAGAGCGGCGACTGGCAGCCTATCAGTTACAGCAAATGGGCGAGAGCGCCGCACCAGCTGTCCGTCAGCTCGCCAAAGCACTCAGCGATGATGACGATCAGGTCTGGCTCCGGGCCACAATGACCTTGGCGAAGATCGGTCCGAAAGCCCAGCACGCCATCCCCCCGCTTGTTGATCAGATGGGCGGCAATGGCGCCCGCTATGCGGAGACGCGAAGTCGACAGTCTGCCTACGCTCTAAGCAAGATCGGCGAGGCCGCGGTCCCTGCGCTTCTCACCGCCCTGCAAGACGAGAATGAGCATCGCCGCTGGGGGGCCGTGCACGCGCTCGGTCTGATTGGCGAACCAGCCTATTCGTCCCTCGATGCTATTCTAAAGTTACTCGCTGATGTGGATCAAATTGTCTTCGAGGAAACAGTGGAAACGTGTGTTGCCTTCGGCGAGATTGCTGTGGATCAGGCTGCGGATCAACTGAGCGCTGAATCAGATCAAGTCCGTATCGGTGCGGCTACCATTCTCCGACGCCTCAGCGGGCATGCCCATTCTCAAAGGGACCAGGTTTTAGCTGCCTTAATCGATGAAGAAGTCCCAGCTGTCCGTGGTTCTCTGGTGTTGACAGCCGTCGCCTTCGACATCGACGCAGAGTTTCTTGCTCCGATCGTGACCCAGGCCCTTCTCGGAAAAGAGATTGAGCAAGACGCCGCATTCTTGGCCGTGCTTACGAGCTCAAAGATTTCTAGCGAGATGGTGCCTAAACTCGCGCTCCTCTTGTCAGATAGGGACCAAGCACATCGTGAGCGTGCCGCCAATTTGTTAGGTCGCCTTGGTGCCTCCGCCAGTCCTGCTGCCGCCGCTCTCGTCGCTCGACTTCAAGCGGGTTCATTGGAATCATCAGAAGAGAAACGCTATCTCAATGCGCTCATTCTCATCGGCTCTAACGTCGTCCCGCAAGTGATCGCCGCAACAGCTACGGCTTCACCGGAGTCTATCAGTGGTTCTCACTGGACCGTGCGCGCCCTGCAGGGATTGGCTCCCATTGCCTTGCCAGAACTCGAAGCGCAACTTCAGACAGCCTCTCCTTCGGTGGCGTGCGCTTTGCTTCGAGCCCTTCCCCATTATAGCCGCAGAAATCGTGCTGTGGAGAAACCAGTGCGCGCCTGGCTCAGGAGTGAAACTGAGGCGCTTCGCGCGGGAGCAGTCAACATGCTCGGACGACTGTCTCTGCCGAGTAAGGTCTGGATCGCAGCCCAAACAAACGCTTTGAAAGACCCTTCGCCGGAAGTGAGAATTGCGGCGATCACGACACTGGAGAACGTGCCTGTCTCTAACAAAATGCGGCTCACTCATCTAACGAATGCCTTAGAAGACGATGAGCGTGTGGTCAGAAAGTGCGCGGCGGGAGCTTTGGGTGACCTTGGCAGTTTGGCCAAAGAAGCCTTACCTGTTTTATTAGCGTCTGTGCAAGGGCCATCTCCTACCGCTGGTTATCGCAATACGGTTATTGAAGCGTTTGGTAAGATAGGAAACGATGCCGAATCAGCCGTGCCGTATCTCCGAACTCTTCTCCACGATGAAATGGATGAGGCGACGTGCTTGCAAAGTTTACGGGCGCTTGCCGCCATTGGGGTCAAAGCAGAGAGATCGATCCCAGAAATCCTGGCGCTTTGCGAGCACCAAGCGATCGATCTTCGTCGCGGTGCCTTGGAGGCGCTTGGTAGTGTTTCCGATCAGGCTGAACAAAAGATCCCTGTTTTTCTCAAGGCTCTCGACGATTCTTCTCCAGACGTGCGTCGGCCAGTGATTGCTGGCCTTGGTCGGCTTCGTGGAGAAGCTGCTCCCGCTGCTGGTCGACTTGTTGATCTGCTAAATTCGGAGGAAGATCGTGAGGCCGCACTCGATGCTCTCAGAGAAATCCGCCCTGAAGATCTCGATCTTTGCCTTCGGCTTTTGAAATCTGAAAACGTCGGTGGGCGTCTCCTTGCCTGTGATCGGTTGGGGCGAATGAAGGACCGCCGCGCGCTCCCTGAGCTTCGTGCAGCCCGCGATGACGATGAGCACCGCTACGTTCGCCGTCGTGCGCGCGAGGCTATCAGCCGGATTGAAAGTGCCAAGAAGTAGCTTGGGCGAGGGGCAGTCTGAGGAAGGGCGGACACTTTTTTCGGTCGAACCTGGAGCGTGAAAGTCGTAAAAATACAATTGAAAGCACGATTAGAGCAATCCTTTCGTTCTGATGGTGCATTCAATCGGGCTTTGTACAAATTTGTCTCGAATTAAGAAGTTTGCCGATGAGTAGGCATTTAGTCTTCTTGGTCGAAGAGGATCCTGCGGTGGCCGCATTTCTAACGAGTGCCCTGGAACTCATGGGATTGAAGGTGGACTGCCACTGCCTTTCTAGAAAAACCCATCGATTTTAGGATTTTAAAGGCATATCCGAAGTGGTGAAGCCGATCCTGGCCTGCATCGATACGAAGAGCTGCCGGGCATTTCTTTAAAGGAAGTCCGCTCTAGATGCTAAAGTTTCTTCTAGGCAGGATTGACCTTGAATCCAGTAACTAAATTGAATCCAGCTTTGGGCTTGAGGAAAGAACTCGAGGGCAAGAGGATGGAAGTATGAAACATGCCTTCTCTATTCTCTCTGGTGCCGCATTCTTGGCCATGGCTCCTAGTCTACTGGCCCAAGATGCCTTTCTCGGTCGTTGGGCTTTGACCATTCCAAATGGAGGTGCCGGGTGGCTTGGCGTGGAGAAGAAGGATGGGTATTACGACGCGGGCATTCTTTGGGGTGGAGGGAGTGTTGTGCCGGTGGCTAGTGTCTATTTCCCTAGCGAAGACACGATGGTGGTGACGCGTGTGAACGACGTGAAGCGGCGGGATGCCAGTGGGAAGAAGGTTGTCCGGACACATCAGTTCACTGATCTTGTGAAAGCCAAGGTAAATGGTGATGTGTTGAGCCTAACGATATCGCGTCCCAAGCGTGACGGTTCGGGCGTGACAGAAGAAAGTTTTTCAGGCAAACGCATCGCACCGCTGCCCCTTAAGCCGGACCTTGCCAAGGTGAAATTTGCCGATTCTCAGGTGCTCTTTCGATCGGAGTCTGATTTGACCAAGTGGGAACTGATGAATCCTGACAAGAAGGATAATGGCTGGAGCGTCAAGGACGGCGTCCTCATGAACCGCGCCGCGCAGGAAGAAGGTAAACCTCGCAAGCACTATGGTAACCTGCAAACGAAGGAAAAATTCGAAGACTTTAACCTGACGCTCGATGTCCGTGTGCCGAAGAACGGAAACAGTGGCCTCTATCTTCGTGGCATCTATGAGATTCAAGTAGCCGACACTCATGATAAACCGTTGGATTCGCATCACATGGGCGGCATCTACAGCCGCGTTGCTCCGAGCGTCATGGCAGAGAAGCCAACTGGGGAGTGGCAAACCTACGATATCACCTTGGTCGACCGTCACGTCACGGTCATCCTCAATGGCAAGAAGATCCATGACAACGTGCCGTTGGAAGGTTGCACAGGAGGGGCGCTGTGGTCAGACGAGACCCTGCCTGGGCCCCTCTATTTGCAGGGGGACCACACGGATGTGGACTACCGGAATGTCGTTATTCGACCGGTCGCGAAATAGGTTGTGATCGCTGGCCGATGTTCAGAAGGTCACGGCGGCGACGGAGCACCGCCATCCGGGATTTGATGGCGATTTAATCATGAGTCGTAAGTTCGCCATCGCTCTCTTTGGCGTGATGGGGGTGTTCTTTGCCCTCTTCTTTGTCTGGCCAATCGCCATTACAGTACGCGAGGCGTTCGTCACCAATGATGGGCAGTTTACACTGGCTTACTTGGGTGATGTCTTTCTGAATCCGCTCTACGTCGAGGGACTGATCAACTCGCTCAAGATGGGCGTGTTTAGCACGTTGCTGGCCATTCTGCTAGCACTACCGCTTGCGGTGTTGACGGACCGTTACGTCTTTCCCGGAAAGGCGTGGTTCTCCTCACTTATTCTCTTGCCTTTGATGCTTCCTCCCTTTGTGGGCGCGATCGGTATCAAGCACCTCTTGGGCAAGATGGGCGTGTTGAATACCGGTTTGATCAATATCGGACTGATGGATCCCGCTCAGCCCGTCGATTGGTTAGGCGAAAGCCAGTTGTTAGGCGTGGTGATCATGAATGCGCTTCATCTCTACCCGATCATCTATCTAAACGTCTCTGCAGCATTGGCCAACCTTGATCCAGCCATGGAAGAGGCTGCGGAGAATCTAGGGTGTGGACGTTGGCGTCGCTTCTTTAAGATCACGCTTCCGCTGACCATGCCTGGATTGTTCGCGGGCGCGACCATCGTTTTTATCTGGGCTTTTACCGAGCTTGGCGTGCCACTGATGTTCGACTTCAGTCGGGTGACGTCCGTGCAGATCTTCAACGGCCTGAAGGATCTTTCGGGAAATCCGACGCCCTACGCGCTCGTAGTGGTCTTGCTGGCTGCGGCCATTCTGATGTTCGCGCTGAGCAAAGGCGTCTTTGGGCGACGTGCTCAAGCCATTGCTGGTAAGGCGTCGATTGGACGGCAACCGCGCCCGTTAGGCACGGCGAGAGCCCTCGCCTGCACCCTTCTCTTCACGACGGTGACGGTAGTCGCGGTCTTGCCACATGTGGCTGTCGTGCTGACGTCCCTTTCCAAGGATTGGTATGGGACGATCCTACCAGATACTTTTACATTGGCTTCCTATGAAGAGGCGCTGGGCCATCCACTGACATTGCTTTCCATCAAGAATAGCCTCATCTACGCGAGTTTGGCTACGGTGCTCGATATCGTTCTCGGTGTGGCCATCGCCTATGTGGTCGTGCGGACTACTTTGCCGGGGCGCCACTTGCTCGATGGCATGGCCATGATGCCGCTCGCTGTGCCTGGGCTTGTGTTGGCGTTCGGCTACCTGGCGATGACTCGGGAGGGGCAGTTCTTTGATTTCCTGATGTTGGGAGAGAATCCTATTCTTCTCCTTGTCATTGCCTATGCAGTTCGCCGATTGCCTTACGTCGTTCGATCTGCAGCCGCAGGTTTCCAGCAAACCAGCGTTTCGTTAGAAGAAGCTGCGCAGAATCTTGGAGCAAGTCCGTTCAAAGCCTTGCGCAAGATCACCTTGCCACTGATTTCGGCAAATATCCTTGCGGGAGGCTTGTTAGCCTTTGCCTTTGCCATGCTTGAAGTTTCGGACTCTCTCATTCTGGCGACTAAGCAGGCGTATTTCCCCATCACGACAGCTATGTATGCACTCTTCAATGCCTTGGGAAACGGAGAGAAACTTGCCTCTGCTCTAGGTGTCTGGGCCATGGCTTTTCTCGCGATCACTATCATTGGGGCGAGCCTCATTCTGGGGAAGAAGATGGGAGCCCTTTTTCGTATCTCGTGACTTTGTATCCAAGAGTTTTCCTGTGGGTAGCCATGTTCCTTGTGTCGTGGCCACCAAGGATTGCCTCTGCTCAGGAGGACGGCGTTGAGCCCATATGGACCCTGTCGCAAGCACCAGGGATCGTGCAGGAGGCATTCGACCTGAGAGCGAACTATAGTCTAACGGAAGCGACAGTACATTACACGATTGACGGAAGTGCCCCTTCATTGGATAGCCCGCTGTGGCCTGGCAGATATCGGGCAGAGGCAACGATCATGCTGCGTTGGATAGCGGTCGTAGACGAGGTGATTGTGGCGCGAAAGGGCGCTGGCTATCTGTTTGCGGACGCTGGGGTGGCGGACTTCAGTTCAGATTTGCCAATTGTGGTCGTGGATTCTTTCGGTGTGGATATTGACAGCGAAGGCTTGGCGGATTCACGCGGCCCCAAGCGCCCTGTTTGGTCGGTCTTCTTTGAACGAGACCCATCTACTGGGCGGGCCTCACCCAGAGGTACTGTGGATTTCTCTGGGCGAGCTGGCATGCGGGTTCGGGGACAATCGTCGACCATGTTTCCGAAGAAGCAGTACACGTTAGAACTGTGGGATGAGGAGAACGATGACCAGAGTGCGAGCTTGTTAGGTTTTCCAAGAGAATCAGATTGGATTCTTCACGCGCCCTTCTCTGACAAGACCCTCATGCGTAATGTCCTCGCCTACGCGTGGTTTCGAGAAATGGGGCACTATGCGGTAAAGACCCAGTACGTGGAACTCTTCTATAATCGTGACGGCGACTCCGTCTCTCTTCAGGACTATGTGGGGGTCTATGTCCTTATGGAGAAGATTAAACGCGATTCCGAAAGGGTGGCGATTACCAAGCTAGACGAGACGGTGAGTGAGCTTCCCGAATTGAGCGGTGGTTACATCTTCAAGAAAGACAAAGGCACGCAGAATGATGTGAACTTTCGCACGCCAGACGGTCATCGATTTGGCTTTGTCGAGCCAGATGAGCCAACGGAACTTCAGTTCCACTACTTGGATGGCCACTTAGCAGAGTTCGAGCATGCCCTTTACAGCCGAGATTTTAAAGATCCCGACAAAGGGTACGCAGCCTACATCGACGTGGATTCTTTCATCGATGTTCATCTTCACGTGGAGATCTGTCGGAACATTGATGGCATTCGGCTAAGCACCTATTATCACAAAGACCGCGAGGGGAAGATCAACATGGGACCCGTGTGGGATTACAATCTCTCGTTAGGCAATACCACGATGCGAGAGGGGCAATACCCAGATGGTTGGTACCACCACACGATACATGATCGTGAATACACTTACTTTGCGCGTCTCTTTGAAGACCCTGGGTTCGAGCTTCTTTATTGGGATCGCTACTATCAGCTTCGCAAGACAATGTTCTCTAGAGCTAGGCTTGCTGAACAGATCAAAGAACTAACCAGGGAGCTAAGCGAATCTCAAGGGCGCAATTTCCGAAAATGGCAGATTCTTGGTATGCCTGTTTGGCAGAATCCTAGAGGCGTGTGGAAACGACAAAGCCATCAAGCCGAAGTTGAGTGGATGAAGCGCTGGCTCTTCCAACGGCTCGAGTGGATGGACGGGCAATTTATCCCTCCACCTGTGATTAAAGCTAGTGCTACTCCATTGCCGCCTGGCGGGACTGTTTTTCTGAACTTGCCATTATTGGGCCCAAGGCTTCGAAATCCGCAGCTAGTCTACACAATGGACGGGAGCGATCCACGGGGGGCGGATAATCGGCCGTCTGCGACAGCCGCAAGTGTGGAACGCGGAACGGCCGTAGAATTGGCCACGACTTCGACCGTTTGTGTGCGTGCCTTGGATAGGTCACGCTGGGGCGCGCTTGAAGAGATTGAAGTCGTGGTGGATGCCTCGCTGCCTGCCATGGAGCCTAACTCACAGAGATCGTGGAGCTACTGGCTGATGGTATTAATCATTGGAGGTGCTCTTCTCATGGGCATTGGGTGGAAACGTGTGCGCTCTTTGTAAAGCAGCCTTATTTGACACTTGGGTCGGTTGCCTCCACCTTTCTCTTTATGAGAAGTGTGCTGTCGATTGCCGTCGTCGCCTTGGTCACTGGAGTCGGGGGATTCCTCATGGGCTACAGTCCTAGCCAGTCCGATGGGTCCTTGGATTCTGGGCTTACCTTGGAGAAAGGAAGTCTCCTGGGTTCTAACATTCCTTTGAATGCGCTGTCACCTGCTGAGCGTCGTGAAGCGAGGCATCGGGTGGCGACCATGAGCCAGGGAGGTCAGGATTACACTGACGAGGATTTCCAGAATGATTTGCTTCGTCTTGGTAAAAGTGCGAGTCCAATCGGGCGTTTTGATAGTCTGACGCGCATGTTAGAAAACCTGAGCCCAGAGAATTTGCCCAGGGTGCTCAAGGCGTTTGAGAAACTGCCGCCCACTCCGGAGTACATTAACGAGTATCAAATGCTTCTCCATGCATGGACGAAATTTGACCGGTCTGGGGCGATCAAGTTTGTCGAGAACTTGGTTGGTGATGGTGCGGGGGGTGAACTGACTCTGAGTCAGGAGGAGCTTCTGAAGCCCGTGCTGTCTTCGTGGGCGAGTGAGAATCCTCAGAAGGCACTGGAGTGGTTTAAGTATTTGCCGGAAGACCAGCAGACCCATCACATGGAAATGAGTCTCTTGGCAGGATGGGCTGTCAATGATCCTGGCACTGCTGCGGAATACCTCCAAAGTAAGAAGCCGGGTCAGAAACGTGAGTACTTAATTGGTCAGGTTGTTTCAGAACTGTTCCGTAAGAGCCCCCAAAGCGCAGTGGAATGGGCGGAGTCCTCGGGTGGAGATTGGAAGTTCAAAGAGCAGGTCTTTGAAGAGCTGGCTGAAGATTGGGTTAGTAACGATCCACAGGGTTTGGCAGACATGTTGAAGGGTCATGTGAACGAGCGTTATTCATGGGAGGCGGTAGAAGACTTGGGCCGCGGATGGGTCGCCACGGACTCGGATGCGGCCACGACATGGTTCGAAGGCCTTGAAGATGGACCGGCCAAACAGAAGGGCATCGAGAAGATGGCTCAAAGCTGGGCTGAGAATGATCTGACATCTATGGGGGAATGGCTCAATTCCCTGCCAGATTCCCCAACAACGGACAGAGGTGTGAAAGCGTATTCTGAACGTCTCGCTGAGCAGTCTCCGAGTCTCGCGCTCGATTCGGCCATGGGCATCCAAGATGACGGCATTCGCAACGGCACCGTCCAAGATATCGCTCAGGACTGGTTTGCCAAAGATGCGGATTCTGCGATCGACTGGGCGAGTTCGAACAATTATCCTGAGGAGGGCCTTGGGCGGACTTTGGAAACCTATGCCGACATGAACTCCGAGCAGTTGCGTGAAGTCACCAAGCAGATCAATAGGGACCAATTGCCCCCAGAGCAAATGGTCGAGCTGACGGCAACGAAAGAGATGTTAGAGAGACAAGCGCAGCAGCTGAAGCAGGCGTTGGCGCCAGCTGAAGGCGGGTAGAGAGTGCGCTCTGTGACCTCTAAAGATCTTCGGGCTTCTGTAGAAGTTCACTGATCCGTGAGAGCAGCCTCCCTGCAGCTCCACCGTCGAGGACGCGATGGTCAAAGCTCAGTGTAAGTGCAGCACCGGTCACGGGAACGAAGGTATTCTTCTCGTCATCCCAGACGGGCTGCTTACTTCCACGGCCGAGTCCTAGAACGAGGTTCTGCTCGGGCAGAGGAATGGGAGTGGCCCAGACGATGCCGAAGGTTCCGAAGTTAGTCACGGTGGCGATTCCAGTTCCCAGGGCGTCTGGCGGGAGTCGGCGGTCGCGAGCTTGGCCGACGAGGCGGTCATAGATCGGGACGAGCTGGCTCAGTGGTTTTTGGTCGACATCGCGGATGACTGGCACGAGCACACCGTCCTCGGCTTCTACGGCGAAGCCGATATCGACCGAGCCGGGGTGTACGATCTGGGAGCCGACTAATCGTCCGGCGACGGCGGTGTTTTCAGCGAGGGCGAGGGCAAGGGCGCGAATCAAGTAGAGGGCCGGACCTGCTTTCTGTTGGGCGGTGCGCCGATGATCTAACAAAGCATCTAGTACGATCGGAGAGCCAACTGTAGCCAGGGGGCGAGACCAACTGCGTCTCATCGAATCGGCTACTGCAATCCGCATGGGGGATGCGGGCGTCATCTTATTCTGTTCGATCTCAGCGACAAAGCTTTCGAAATCTTCCACGGTGACCCGTCCGCCGGAACCGCTTCCCGCGACGCCTGCGAGATCAGACTTATTCAAGCCCAGCTCGACCATGCGTGCTTTCAGGCGGGGAGAGAGGTAACTGGCACCGGTGGCTTTCGCTGGTACTGGAAGCCCTTCGATCGTAGGCTTCACTGTTGGTTGATCATCTTCTTGCTGCGGTTGCTCTGCATCTATCTGAGGCACTGCGTCATCTTCTACTTTGAAATGGACGCCAGCCGTATCGTCACTTTCTGCGGAGACCCGAGAATCTCCTGGATCACTAAGGCCAAGCTGATTCGCAGCGTCTGTACTGACGGTCAAGTAGCCTAACGTTGCTCCTACGGCATAGCTGACATCTTTCTCTGCGGTGACCCTGTCAATGACTCCATCGGAAGGAGTGGTCACACTCATGACTGCCTTGTTTGTTTCCACCTCCATGATCTCCTGATCTGCCGCTACGGTATCGCCAGGTTGCACCTGGATATCGACCACAATGGCTTCTGCAATGGATTCGCCCAGCTGGGGCATGGTGATCGGGATTTGGGGCATGATGAGAGGTCTCTAGCAGCGTCCGAGAATTGGCGGGATGGTCAATCATTAAGTTGCCGGAGCCAAACCATTGCCAGCATGCGCTAGACGTGCCAGCATGGCGGCATGTCGCGAATTGCCCTGTTCTCGTTGCTCGTCGTCACCACGGCTGCTCAGGCTGGTCCCGCCGCTGAGTTGCGGATGGCGTTTCTAAATTGGATCAATCAGCCAGTCGCTGATCGCCCAGCGATTGGGGAGCAAACGTTTGCCAAGGCTGCTCTGACAGAGAGGCAAGCAATTAAGATCCATGAATATCTTTGGACCGATCACGTAGCCAACACCATGCAAGAACGTGCGACTGAGATGGCCAAGAAGGCGATTACGATTGGCGAACATACCTTGCGTTTTGAGTCCAAGACTTTCGGGGCGAAGCCGGGCGGAGGGCACAGTCTGTACATCTCGATGCATGGAGGAGGAAACACACGGGCTAAGGTAAATGACCAGCAGTGGAAGAATCAGATCAGCCTCTACAAACCCCAGGAAGGCATTTATCTAGCACCCCGCGCTCCTTCAGATACCTGGAATCTTTGGCATCGTTCTCACATTGATCCGCTCTTTGATCGGTTGATCGAGAATCTAGTCCTTCTTGACGACGTCGATCCTAACAAGGTATATTTTATGGGCTACTCTGCTGGTGGAGATGGGGTTTACCAACTGGCTCCTCGCATGGCTGATCGCCTGGCGGCCGCAGCGATGATGGCGGGGCATCCTAACGAAACGACACCAGATGGGCTGCGGAATATCGGATTCACGTTGCACATGGGTGCTGAAGATGGTGCCTACAAACGCAATCAGATTGCCGCTGAGTGGAAAACGAGGCTAAACGAGCTCCATCAAGAAGATCCAGGTGGGTATGTTCATGAGGTGAAGATCCACAAGGGGAAGGGCCATTGGATGGAGCGGGAAGATGCGGTCGCGGTGCCTTGGATGGCAAAGTTTACGCGTGATCCACATCCTAACAAAGTGGTTTGGCTGCAAGATGATGTCACGCACACGCGTTTTTATTGGCTTTCTCTTGCTCAAGGAGATGTGAAGAAGGGGCAGCGGATTGTCGCCTCGATCAAGGGCCAAACCATCACGATTGAGGAAGCCCGTGATTGTCCTCGCCTCACACTGCTCTTAACGGACGCTTTGGTTGACCTCGATCAAGAGGTGAAGGTGACTTACAAAGGGAAGACCTTATTTCAGGGAAAAGTCAGGCGCACGATTGCGGATCTGGCAACCCGTCTGAGTGAGAGGCTGGATCCAAAGCAGCTCTACTGGGCTGGGCTTCCTGTTGATTTGGGCGCTTGATCTTGCGATTACCGTTCAGCACAGTTTCCCCATGAACCGATTGCTACTCGCACTTCTACTTGTTCCGCTGACGTTGAAAGCAGACTGGCCGCAATGGCGAGGTCCCGGTGGTCAGGGGCACGCTGATGGTAAGCTGCCGCTCTCGTGGAGTGAAACCAAGAATGTGGATTGGAAGATACCGATTCCTGGGCGTGGTTGGTCGTCGCCGGTGGTCTTGGATGGGCAAGTTTGGCTGACCACAGCTTTCGAAGCAGAGAGGGATTCGGAGGAAGAGACGCCAAACACTGGTCCTGACGGTAAGATCATCCCTACACCGATTCCCAAAGTAGATCTTCATGCCGTCTGTGTGGACATGGCTTCAGGAAAGGTGCTGCACAATGTGCAGGTCTTCTCTGTGAAAGAGCCGCAGATGATTCATAAACAGAACAGTTATGCATCACCTTCGCCTGTGATTGAGAAGGGCCGCGTCTACGTTCACTTTGGGGCCTATGGCACTGCTTGCCTTGATACCGGTACTGGCAAAGTGCTCTGGAAAAACAGCGAGCTTGTTGTTCAGCATGAGAATGGCCCTGGCAGTTGTCCTACGCTCTCGGGGAACAATCTAATCTTTCACATGGATGGCAGTGACCTGCAGTACATTGTGGCGTTGGACAAAGTAACGGGAAAGATTGCCTGGAAGACTGACAGAACGGGTGAGTTGAATGACAACTATCAGCTCAAAAAGGCCTATGGCACGCCGTTGAGTGTGACGTTGGGTGGGCACGAGCAGTTGCTTTCTAATGCGGCCGATTGGCTCTATAGTTATGAGCTGGGAACGGGTAAGGAGCTTTGGAAGATGCCCTATGGTCGGCTGGGTTTTTCTAATGTGGCTCGGTTAGTTGTGGGACATGGCCTCATCTTCATGCCGACAGGGTTTTCCAAGTCGCAGATGTTTGCCGTTCGTGCAGATGGGAAAGGCGAGGCTGAGATCGAATGGACCTACAAACGTAATGTGCCTACCGGTCCGTCCCCAATCTTGGTGGGCGATGAGTTGTACTTTGTGAGTGATCAGGGAGGGCTTGTCTCCTGTCTCGATGCGAAGAGTGGAGAGCTCGTGTGGAAAGATCGCCTTGCGGGTGGCAACTACTGGGCCTCGCCAATCTTTGGAGATGGCAAGCTCTACTTCTTCTCCGAACAGGGAGTGACCTCAGTGCTTAAGCCAGGAAAGGCCTTCGAGAAGCTGGCCGAGAATCAGCTAGACGGTCTTATCATGGGCTCAGCGGCTGTTGCTGGCAATGCTTTCATCATCCGGACAGACGAAGCCCTTTATCGGATCGGCGAGCGGTAAGTTGCGATCGCGTTCAGGAGGGAGGTTAGCCCTCATTCCAATAGATGATCACGTTTTTCGTAGCTCGACCGGAGGCAATCAGATCGAGCTTGCCGTCGCCGTTAAGATCGGAGGCTTTGATGTCTTCGCAGGCCATGGTGTTATCGTCAATGGTGTGCGTGGTCCAGCCATCGTTCTCCCAGTGGTACATTCGAATGCCGACCTTATCTTGAGCGTTCTTGTCACGCCAGCCAGCGACGACCTGTTGACGAGACCCGGGTAGGAACTGACCGCAAACGAGACCGTGTCCTTGTTTCAGGGTGGTATCGAGCACGACGCGTGTCTTGTTAGGTTCGTAAATGACGACCTCGTTTCCATGCAGTGGTTCGATCGCCGCGAAGGTTCGATGATCTTCAGAACCGTGGTGATTGGGATAAGGGCCCCAACGGATTTCACCAATCCCGCCAGAAGGAAGGGCTTTGCCAGGCTCGCCGATCCAGTGTTCTGTCTTCGTTGAGTTCGTGGTGTGGAGGATCTTGAGGCCTTCGGTCCCGCCCACGGCAAGTTCCGGTCCGAAGGGATCAAAGTTGTGTGTCTTGTGTAGGGACTCATCAAGCAAGGTGAGATTCCAATTGGTCGCATTCTCGATCTCGCTTTGAGGCATTCTGTAAGAAAAGATCCGCACACCATTGTCACCTTCGCCACCCTTGTTGCCGCTACCATGCAGGGGCAAGACGACTAGTTCTGGTTGACCTGTCTTTGGTAGAATCCAGTGCATGCGGTGCACAGTGGGTTCGTTAGGAAGCCTCACGACTTTCCAGCGTTGCGTGCGATCTTCTGGCGCGATCAAGTAATGGACGGATCCGGATTCACGACGGGAAATGGTATTGCCAGGATTCCAGTTGGCACCGACAGCGATCTCGACTTTACCGTCACCGTCCAGATCACGGGCGGCAATGCAGACGTTGTCTTTGAGCGTGAGTTTGCTTGCAATGACATGCTTGGCCCATGTGGGATTCTCGTACCAGACGATGTCGAACTGATCTGCCATAAGGATGTCGACTCTGCCATCGCCATCCACATCTCCAATGGTGAGACCGTATCCGATCTTGATATCAGGGTCGATCGTCTCTGCACGAAATTGGGGAATTGCTGCGGAGCTCATCCCGAGTGAACCTATGATTGTGGCAAGAAAGGGCGTCCATTTCATGCCACCAGGCTAACTCCGTGTCCGTGATAGCCGCAAGCAGGGTGTGGGCGAAAGTGATATTCCTAGGCCGAATTTTCGGAAATATCGCCGATGAGCAATCTCTCCAGGTACCTCTTGAGGTGGGCCAAGCGTGTGTGGAGGCAAGCAGTCTCAAGGAGCAGATGGCGCTCCTCCGGCCTGTCTATGAAATGGTAGCCGATCAAATCTCCGAGCATTTCCGGATCTTCCAGCCCACAGACCTGCTCCTGAATGGGCCGGGAGGCCTCCTTGTTGTCCAAGGCCATCAGTTCAATGGCCTGTGAACGCACGTCCTCGACAAGATTGGAGATCTCGCCTGGGTCACCATTGACGGTTTTGATTGGGGTGACGGCGGCCGTTGCGTAGGGGCGATCTGTCTGGAAATCGGTCAGGCGGATTCGCTGAAGGCCTTGCAGGAGGAGATTGGAACAACCATCTGGTTGAGCCACGCAGGCCCGGATGAAGCCCGCCGTGGAGGCTGGATGGATCCAATCAGCGGGATCGCCTGGATCTTTAGCGCTGGTCAGCGTGCCTATGCAAAACATGCGTTCCCCCTGGAGGGCTTCTTCGAGCATCATCCGGTAACATGGCTCGAAGATGTGAAGGGGAAGCAGTCCGTGTGGAAGCAGATTGCAGCCCGATAGAGTCATGACGGGTAGGCGTTTGGGTATGGGCGGGCGATGGAGCATGAGAGGTGTTTTTGAATTAACGTTTCTCACGCTCTTTGGGACGAATCTGGGATGTCGAGCTTTTCAGGTTGCTAGGTGGGCAGAATATGATTGTATTCTCCGCCCCGGACCTAGGGCTTTTCCAAGTTTCGGTAGGACTATTTAGGCAAATAAATGAGTGAATTAAGTATTAACCTTTCAGACTTCAAGGTCCACGAGACGGACACTGGGAGTTCCAGCGTGCAAATCGCCCGTCTAACGGAGCGCATCAACCACCTGACCGATCATCTGTCCATCCACAAGAAGGACGTTTCTTCTCGGCGTGGTCTCCTGATGCTCGTGGCTCAGCGTCGTAAGTTGCTCGATTACACCAAGCGCACGGACGAGGAACGCTATAATGGCCTCCTGAAATCTTTAGAGCTCCGTCGCTAATTTGCGGTAACGCCCAGCTCCTCATACCGTCAATGCCTACCGCAACCCTGTCTTTTGACACCATGCGAGTAGGGTCCACGGCACCCTTTTTAAACTCAGCCCTGGGCCTCTCTGGTCTGGAGCTGAGTTTTCCTATTCCCAGAGGCGTACCGATGTCTACTGGCAGGTAAACTCCGATTTCTGAGGGTGCAGACCCTAGGGAGATCGAAGTTTGCAGGCCGGTGGAGGTCGTTCGGTGACGGGCAATCATCAACCAACCCAACTCAACGACTACCAACCTATGAGTATCGAAAGCGTATCGGGCCAGATCGGCTCGGGCACCATTAAGATAGAGACCGGCAAGATGGCTAGACAGGCCGACGGCGCGGTCACCGTGCAACTCGGCGACACCATCGTTATCGTCACTGCTGTTTCTCAAACGAAGACTCGCGAGGGCCAAGACTGGTTCCCACTCAGCGTGGAATACAAGGAGAAGGCTTCTGCTGCTGGCCGCTTCCCGGGTGGCTACTTCAAGCGTGAAGGCCGTCCCACAGAGAAAGAAATTCTCACCTGCCGGATGACGGACCGCCCCTTGCGTCCGCTTTTCCCAAAGGGCTACCTATATGACACGCAGATCGTGTCTCTCCTCCTCAGTGCGGATGGCGAGAACGATGCGGACATTCTGGGAATGAACGGGGCATCCGCTGCCCTTTGTGTGTCGGACATCCCCTTCGCTGGACCTATCGGCGCTGTCCGTGTCGGTCATGTCGATGGCAAATTTATCGCCAACCCGACCCACGCTGAGCGTGAAGAGAGCGATCTCGATCTCGTCTATGTGGGAAATAAGACCGACGTCATCATGATCGAAGGTGCGGCAAATGAGCTCGACGAAGCTGAGTTCATCAAGGCGTTGCACTTTGCTCAAGAGAACGTCACGAAACTTGTCGTGATGCAGGAAGAGCTCGTTGCCAAGGCTGGTAAAGAGAAGCGCGAAGTCGAACTCTCGGTCGCTAAGCAAGAATTGTTAGACATCGCCTATGAAGTGGCTGGCGATCGTATCGAAGAAGCGATCTACACCAAGGGCAAGGTTCCTCGCGGCAAAGCGGTTGAAGCGCTGCGCAAAGAAGTGACGGAAGCGATCACGGCCAAGTTCGAAGACGCCGGTGATTTCGAGATCAACCAAGCCTTTGATTTCCTTCAGAAGAAAGCGTTCCGCGTGTCCATTATGGGCACTGGTAAGCGTTGCGATGGTCGTGGCACCAACGACCTGCGTCCTCTCTCTGCTGAGGCTGACCTTATCCCACGCACGCACGGTTCAGCCTTGTTCGCTCGCGGTGAAACGCAGGCTCTCGGTTTGTGCACCTTGGCCACGATGGATGACCAGCAGTACTACGATAACTACACCGGTGGTGTCGATTCGAAGCGCTTCTTGCTCCATTACAACTTCCCTCCATTTAGTGTCGGTGAAACTGGCCGCATGGGTGGCATCAATCGCCGTGAGATCGGTCACGGCGCCCTCGCAGAGCGCTCTATCGAGCCTGCGCTGCCTGATCCCGAGGATTTCCCTTACGCTATTCGTATCTCAAGCGAAGTGATGGAGTCGAACGGTTCCACCTCCATGGCCACGGTTTGTTCCGGCTCCATGGCCTTGTATGACGCGGGTGTCCCTCTCAAACGTCCTGTTGCTGGTATCTCTGTCGGACTCGTTTCGGAGAACGACGATGATGGGAACATGGTCAAGTACCACACGTTGCTCGACATCATTGGCTCTGAAGACTTCTTCGGTGACATGGACTTCAAACTTTGTGGCACGGAGAACGGTGTCACCGGTTACCAGTTGGACCTCAAGCTTCCTGGCTTGCCCATGAACATCCTTGAAGAGGCGATCCACCAAGCGAAAGAAGCTCGCGGCAAAGTTCTCGATGTCATGAATGAAGCGATCAGTGGCCCAGCTGAGTTGAGCCAATTCGCACCGCGCATTGAGTCGATCAAGGTGCCTCAAGATCGTATCGGTGAACTCATCGGGCCTGGCGGTAAGGTCATCCGTGGCATCCAAGCCGAAAGTGGTGCCGAGATTAACATCGAAGATGATGGGACAGTGCACATCTACGCGATCAAGCTAGAAGGCCTAGAGCGCGCTACGAAGATGATTAAGAACATCTTTGCTGAGATCGAAGTGGGTGCCCTCTACGAAGGAAAGATTGTTTCCACGACCAAATTTGGAGCGTTCATGGCCGTCTTGCCTGGCAAGGACGGCATGATTCACATTTCTGAACTTGCGGACTTCCGCGTAAAGTCGGTGGAAGACGTGGTCAAGGTTGGCGATATGGTCACTGCCAAGTGCATCGGCGTAGACGAGAAAGGTCGCGTCAAGATGAGCCGCAAAGCCGCCATGAAAGACAAGGCGAGCGAGAGCGGCGGCGACGAACCGCCCGAAGTGGCGGACGCCGAAGAAGTCGAAGCCTAATCTGGTCTATAGCGGGACTCACCAGAGCCGTTTCGGCCCAAAAGTTCATCGTAGGCTCCTCAGCAATGGGGAGCCTACTTCCGTTTCCAGGGGTTCAAACTTGAAGCTCTTTCGGATCTCCGATAAATCCTCCCCATCCCAACCTTCCAATCATGAAATTATCCAAACGGCTCGCCTGTTTCTCAACGCTACCTTTCCTGCTTACTCCTGTTATAGCGGACGGCCCCTTTTACGGTGACCCGCCCGATGCAAATCATCCCTGGGGAGTCCACGATCACAATCGGCCTCAGCCGAAGATTGTCACCCCTGGCACATGCAGTTCCCAGGAAGTACCGGGTAAGCCGCCCAGTGATGCGGTGGTGCTCTTCGATGGCACCGAAGCGACCATGAAGAATTGGGTGCCTGCTGGAAAGCCTAAGAACGATAAGCGCTGGACCCTAACGAACGGAGCCTTACAATGTACCCCGGGTGCTGGCACTGTAAAGACCACTGCGGAGTTCGGCGACTGTCAGCTACACATCGAGTGGACCGCACCCACCGAGATCAAAGGCAAGAGCCAAGGTCGGGGAAATAGTGGCGTCTTCTTTCTCGGTGGAGCCATTGAGGTTCAAGTGTTAGATAATTATAATAACCCATCCTATGCTGACGGCATGGCAGGTTCTGTCTATGGAGTGGCCCCGCCCATGGCCAACCCTCTGCGCAAGCCCGGCGAATGGCAGGCGTATGACATCATCTTTCGCCGTCCCGTTTACAAAGACGGCATGGAAGTCGATCCTGGCCGCGTCACCGTGCTAATCAATGGCGTTGTCGTGCAGGACAGTACCCCTCTTGAAGGTGGTGGCGGTCATCGCGGTCGTTCCAAATCTAGGCCATTCCCTGAGTCGGGCCCGCTTACGTTACAAGACCACGGAAACACCACCGCTTTCCGCAACATTTGGTATCGCCCCTTGCCACCACGTGCCGTTGAAGGCGGCACCGATGGCCGTCTCACGAAAGAGGCAGCTATGGTCAAGCGTCAGGAAATTGCTGCCGATATTCGCAAAGATGCGGGAACGAAGACTGGCAAAGACCAAATGTATCGTCTATTTGAGTCTCTCTGTTACGCGCCGCACGACGAAACCCTCGCTGCAGCAACGGCCATGAGTGCTACCTATGTGGCGGAATTGAAAAGCGCTGATAAAGATGCTTTGGAGAAGCGCAAGGGTGAGGTCATGCAAGCTCGTCAAGCCTTCAATTACCTTGTGAAACACGAGTTTGTTCCCACCAGCTTCACTGGCAAAGATGCTGTCGAAGCCATCATCGAAGCCCAAGGCTGGAACAAGAAGAAGTAGTCGTGGATCACTCCGTGATCCCGCGCTCCATCAGTTTGGCAACGCTTCAGCTGTTAGCTGGAGCGTTTCTAGGCCACACCAACGTTCACGCCGATTGGCCCCAGTTTATGGGGCCAAATCGGAATGGGGTGAGCGCGGATTCGGTTGCTCTAGCAGATGCGCTGCCCGAGGATGGACTCGCGAAGGGGTGGTCCCACAAGCTTGGTGCTGGCTTTGCGGGGCCGATTGTAACCGGAGAACGTTGTCTGATCTTTCACCGTGAGGGCACTACGGCTCGTCTAGAATCCCTGCATGCGAAGACGGGGAAGGCCGAGTGGTCTTTCGACTATCAAACAGGCTATGTAGACCAGTTCGGATTTGATCCTGGTCCGAGGTCGACGCCGACTGTGGTAGACGATCGGGTTTTCATTCATGGAGTTGAAGGCACGCTTCATGCCGTCGATCTCAAGACAGGCAAGGCCCTCTGGAAACATGACCTTGCGAAGGACTTCAATTCGCCCCCGGGATTCTTTGGGCGGTCGTCTTCGCCACTTGTTGTGGGGGATAAGGTGATGGTCGACATCGGGGGCCGCTACAGAGGCAAGCCGGCAACTCTCGTCGCTTTCGATGTCAAGACTGGTAAGGTTACTTGGACGGCGGGTGAAGGCGAAGCAGATTACGGAGCACCGATGCTTCTGCAGGTGCCAAGTGATTCCCCGACTGCTCTGTTCTTTGTCAGGAATGGGTTCCTTGGTGTTGATCCGGCCAACGGAATGGTTCGTTTTCAGGAGCCTTTCCGGTCACGTATCAACGCGTCTGTCAATGCGGCGAGTCCGGTCGTGGTGGGAGAGCGATTCTTCCTCTCTTCCTGCTATGACGTGGGGGCGGGCGTTTGGGAATGGGACGAAGGGAAATTGCGTTCTGTTTACAAAAAGCAGGGGGTGCTAGACTGTCACTTTAACACTCCTGTTTATTTCGAAGGGCATCTTTACGGCTTTCATGGCCGTCAGGAAACGGGCCAGGAACTTCGTTGTCTGGAATTGAACACAGGTGAGGTGAAATGGAAGGCACCGTTGCCCGCAGGCTCCGTCACCATCGCCGATGGCAAACTTCTTGTCCTGACTGAGCGCGGTGAGTTGCTCGTGGGAAAGGCATCGCCTAGTGCTTGGCAGATACACTACCGAGCCCAGGTTGGCGGCGCCGAAACGCGGGCGCTTCCAGCCATCGCCGGCAAGTATTTCTATGTCAGAGACAAACGCCAGCTCAGTTGTGTCCAGTTACCTTAGAAGACGAAGCTTCTGGGTTGTTCTCTTCACGTTATGCTGCAGTATTCGCGCGCTTGGCGGCGCTGAAGAGATTCCACCGCTAAATAAGCTCGTGCTATGGGCTATCAGCACAATGCCTTCAGGTGTTGGTTATGATGCGAGTCAGCAGGCTGTCGATCGCTTGGCTGCGAGTGTGACCGTCAGCAAAGATGGGAAGACCATTGAACAAGACCTCTCCGTAGCCAAAGCCAATTTCTGTTCCGGTGCGACCTATTTGGTGTTCTTGCGCGTCATTGAGGAGTTGCGTAGTAGAGATAGCCTAAAGCTTTTGCCAAAAGTCCTCGCGCGTTATGCCCATCTCGGCGTGGCCGATGGCGAGGAGATCTTTGGGCGCTGGAATGCGAACGGCCCCGGGACAGCCAAGCTCTTTGCTGAACTACGTTGCGGCACCAATTTCACCTCTTACGAAAAGGCAAGGCCGGGCGACTTCATGAAGATGTGGTGGAGTAATGAGATTGGATCGAAGGAGAGAGGGCATCTCGTGGTCTATCTTGGCAAGACGATACTCAAGGGCAAAGAGGCTGTCCGTTTCTGGTCATCGAATAACCCAGACGGCTATGGCGTGAAGACTGTTCCCAAGACGAGGATCAAACGGGTTCTCTTCAGTCGCTTAGACAAGTACAGGCGCCTCAAGGACGCCGGGAAGCTTTCGCCGAAGAACGTCTTTCTGGCTGACATGCTGAGAAAACCCTTCACCTGGGATCAGGTGGTGAGGGAATGCCGCGTTTCCGAGAAGTAAGGCATCACTGGGGACGTTGACACCCTCGTCCATTGTGGCCTACAAGGGCACCATGATGAAACGACGTGACTTCCTCCAAACCGGCGGGGCTGCTGGCCTTGCACTTTCCGCATCGAAATGGTCCGCCTATGCTCAGGGTGAACTAGATGCCAAACCCAAGCGGGTTGGCCTTATCGGATCGGGATGGTATGGAAAGGTCGATCTTCTACGCCTGATCCAAGTTTCCCCAGTGGAGGTCGTTTCTCTTTGCGATGTCGATAGCAAGATGCTCAAGGAGGCCGGCGAGATCGTCGCGTCGCGGCAGAAATCTGGTAAGACACCGCGCCTCTATCATGACTACCGCAAGATGCTGGCGGAGAAGGATCTCGATATTGTACTGATCGCCACACCAGATCATTGGCATGCCTTGCCGATGATCGAGGCAGTGGAAGCTGGAGCTGATGTCTACGTGCAGAAGCCCACAGGTGTGGATGTCGTCGAGAGCCAGGCCATGCTCGCGGCCGCGCGGAAACATGGGAGCGTGGTGCAAGTTGGCACGCAGCGACGCAGCACGCCGCATTTGATCGAAGCCATGAACGAAGTCGTCAAGGCTGGAAAGTTGGGCAACATTGCGCATGCGGAGATTTGTTGTTACTATCACATGCGCAACCGGAGTAACCATCCGGATACTACCCCTCCGGAGCACTTAGATTTCGACATGTGGACAGGCCCCGCGCCCATGCGTCCCTTCAATCAGATCATGCACCCACGTGGATGGCGTGCCTTCATGGAGTATTCCAATGGGATTGTCGGTGACATGTGCGTCCACATGCTCGACGCCGTGCGCTGGATGCTCGATCTTGGTTGGCCAACGCATATCAGCAGCACCGGTGGCATCCTCGTGCAGAAAGATGCCAAGGCAAATACCACAGACACGCAATCTGCTAGTTTCGACTTCGGTGATATTACGGTGGATTGGAATCACCGTTCCTGGGGAGCGGCACCGGACCCGGAATACCCATGGGCCTTCTTTATTTACGGCGACAAGGGCACGCTGAAAGCCAGCGTGAACAAGTATGAGTTCATTCCTCGTGGAAAAGGTGCCAAGCCGATGAGTGGCAAAGCGCTCATCGAGTTCGATAAGTATCCTGAGGACGAGAATGAGAAGGATCTCGAAACCCACGTTGCTTCTGCCGTGCGAGGACACATGACGGATTTTCTGGCACGGGTTGCCGACCGTGGGCGCCCCGTGGCTGACATTGAACAAGGGCACATCTCTTCCGCTTCCTCAATCCTTGCTAACATTGCCTTGGATCTGGGGCGGACGTTAGAATGGGACCCCGTTGCCGGGCGAGTGATCGGCGATCCAGAGGCGAACAGACGCCTGGCACGCCCTTATCGCGCTCCATGGGAACATCCCGATCCAAAGAGCTATTCGTAGGCTGAGGCGAGAACCACCGTTTCTATCCTGTCCGCTTGTTGGGAGATTGATCACTCAAGCGTCGAGGCGCTAGGCTAACCCAAACACGCGATCCATATTGGCGGATACTTCCTTTAGTCTAGCGATATCTCCTCCACCAACTTCTGCGGCACACCAGCCGTGAAAATTAATCTCTGTTAGCGCTTTGCAGACATCGGTGAAATCGAGATCGCCTTCACCGATTTTAGTAAACTTGTTGGCTTTGCGGGAGAACCCTTTGACGTCGAGTTTGATGACGCGTTTGCCAAGCGCGCGAATCCAGTCACCCATGGATCCGTATTTCCAGTGATTCCCAATATCAAACTGCATCCCGACCCAGGGTGAATTGAATTCGTCGACATAGCGGACAAACTTCTCGGCATTCTGACCGGCAACACCTTCGTGATCGTAACAAAAGTGATTCCAGACATTCTCTATGGCGATCGCGACACCCAACTCGGCTGCCAAGGGAATGGCTTTGGCAATGTTCTCAATCGAGCGCGGCCAGATCTCCTTCTCTGGTCCATCCTTCCCGTGGCCGACCACTAACAACAGCGTGTGACCGCCTACCGCCTTGGTCTGGCGAAGCCCTTCCTTCAATGCTTCTAGCGCTTTTGCGCGAACAGCAACGTCTGGATCGGTGTGTCGGACGTTCCAGTGCCCGGAATTGACCGAGCCATCAACAGGCAGGCCGGATTCCACGATAGCTCTCTTGGTTTCTTCGATATTAATACCAGGCGCATTCATTTCAATGCCATCGAACCCCGCATCTTTGGCGACTTTGAACTTCTCGGTCAATGATCCTGGCCCTTTCACCATGCCAATCTTCAGTGTCTTGAGCAGGCGTCCTTTTAACGGGAAAGAAGACTCAGCGCCAAAGGCGTAGAAGGGAGTTGCTGCCAAGGCTGTAGTGGTGTGAAGGAATCGGCGACGATTGTAGCGATCTGTTCTCATGAGATCTAAGCTCCCTGATGGTGTGTCATCAAGTCAAGGTCCAACCGAAAGAGCCTGCTAGGCGAGGATATCGTGCATGACCTTGCCGTGGACATCAGTGAGGCGGAAATCCCTTCCTTGGAATCGGAAGGTGAGTTGTTCATGATCGATACCTAACTGATGCAGAATGGTGGCTTGGAGATCATGGACATGAACGGGATTCTCGATCGCTCCGAAGCCTAACTCATCTGTTTGGCCGTAGGAGATGCCTGGCTTGAAACCGCCACCGGCGACCCACATGGTGTACGCGCTGACGTGGTGATCGCGCCCTGTGGGTTTGCGTAGTTCGCCCACTGGCGTCCGGCCAAACTCGCCGCCCCACACCACGATGGTGTTCTCTAACAAACCTCGTTGCTTGAGATCTTTAACCAAAGCTGCTGAAGCTTGGTCTACCTGCTTGGCTCGCAAGGGAAGTTCCTTTTCGAGAGATTCGCCGCCGCCATGCTGGTCCCAGCTCGTGTGATAGAGCTGAACGAAACGTGTGCCGCGTTCAACCAGTCGCCGGGCCAGGAGGCAGTTGTTGGCAAAGGAGGCTTCGCCGGGCTTGGCTCCGTACATGTCCAACGTGGACTTGGATTCCGATTGAACATCCATGAGTTCTGGGGCGCTGCTCTGCATGCGATAAGCCATCTCGTAGGCCGCAATGCGGGTGGCGATCTCCGGATCCCCAACCAGATCGAGACGCTGCTGATTGAGATCTGCTAACGCATTGACGAAATCTCCCTGGCGCCGGTGATCGATACCCGGAGGGTTCGTGAGATTCAAGATCGGATCGCCACTGCCCCGAAACGGTACTCCCTGGTAAGTGGACGGAAGAAACCCGCTCGACCAGAGCGTGCCGCCTGCTCTGGGGCCGCGTGGCCCAGACTGCAATACGACAAAGCCTGGGAGGTTGTTAGACTCGCTACCGAGCCCGTAGGTGACCCAGCTCCCCATGGAGGGGCGACCGGGCTGCGGAGAGCCCGTGTTGACGAAGAGTTTCGCCGGACCGTGATTAAACACGTCGGTCGACATGCCGTTGATGAAACACACGTCATCTACGATGGAGCGGTGATGGGGTAGAAGTTCGCTCAGCGTCGCGCCGCTTTGCCCATAGGTTCCAAATTCACGCTGAGGTCCTAGCAAACGTTCGTTCCCTTTGAGAAAGGCGAAGCGCTTCCCCTTCATCGCTTCCTCAGGCGGTTTCTGGCCGGAGTACTTGGCGAGTAGAGGTTTGTGATCAAAGAGTTCCAACTGGCTCGGACCGCCGGCCATGAAGAGGTAGATGACATTCTTGGCTTTTCCCGTTTCCGGAGACGCCTTTGGCTCCATGGGATTGAGTGCTGCCGAGGCCTTTGGGCCAAGCAAAGAAGCCAGGGCCACGGAGCCCAGCCCCACCCGGCAATCTTCGAAGAAATGCCGTCGGGTTAGCGTTCTTAGATGGTTTTGATAAGCAAGGTTCATAACAGAGCAATCAATCTCGGGTCACAAATTCATCCAGGTTCACCACGACGCGGGCGATGGCGATCCACCCATCGTTGGTGTTGTCATGGGTCTTGAAGTACTGAAGTAGACGATCGGTTTCTGCTTGCGAAGGAGGGCGACAAAGGCAGAGGCGGAAACACTGCTCGATCCGTTGAGACTCAGTTAGACTGACATCTCTCTGGAGGCGCTTGGCCAGCGCGCGGACGAGTTCCATTTGAGCAGGGTCGTTGGCCAAGGTCAGTGATTGTAGTGGTGTGTTCGAACGTTCCCTCTGAGTGCACGTGGTATTGAAGTCCGGCGTATCAAAAGTACTCAGCATGGGGTGAGGCGCACTTCGATAGAAGAACGTGTACATTCCGCGTCGATAGCGATCTGCTCCCTTGGCTGTCTTCCAAGACTTTTTATTCTGGGTGAAAGCATAGACACCATCTGGCTGCGGTGGGTAGACGCTCGGCCCGCCAATCCGTTTTGATAACAGGCCACTCGCGGACAAGGTGAGATCACGAACGACTTCGGCTTCAACACGAAATCGTGCCTGTCTACCCAGGAGGCGATTCCGAGGATCGGCTTGCATGAGATCGGCACGGTGATGAGAGCGCTGACGATAAGTGGCGCTGGTGAGGATGGTGCGATGCAGCGCCTTGAGCGACCACCCCTTGTCGATTAGTTCTGAGGCCAACCAATCGAGTAGTGCCGGGTGAGTTGGCGGCGTGCCTTGCATGCCGAAGTCGTTCTCCGTCTCGACCAAGCCACGTCCAAAGAATCGGATCCAAAGGCGATTGACCAGGACCCGTGACGTCAGCGGATGTTCGGGGCGAACTAACCATTCTGCGAGATCGAGCCGATTCCTTTGCTCGTCTGATTTCGCCAGTGGTGGCAGGCAGGCCGGGACATCTGGTTTTACCGCGTCGCCTTTGCGCAAAAAGTCGCCGCGAACATGAACGTGGGTGGGGCGCGCTTTCTCAAGTTCGCGCATGATCATGGTTTGTGGGTAACGTTTATCCCAATCGCGGAGAGCTTGTTCTGCCGTTTTTAGATCTGCCTTCAGTGTCTTATCGTTCTTGTTCTTCTTGAGAGCTTCTTTCCTGTCTTTTACGCGCTTGTCGAGCTGCTCCCGTTTGTTGAGCGCGGTTTTGGGAGCGAGGCGTAGCTGAGGGTTTCGGCTGTTCCTGTCTTCGCTGGAGTTGAAGAAGGCGAACATCTGAAAGTATTCCGCGTGGGTGATTGGATCATACTTGTGGGTGTGGCATTGGGCGCACCCAACTGACAGGCCTAACCAGACTTGTCCCGTGGTATTGGTTCGGTCGACGGCGGATTCATTTCGAAACTGTTCTGGATCAGAGCCGCCCTCGGTATTGATCAACGTGTTGCGATGGAAACCTGTGGCAACAAGCTGGGCCTGTGTTGGTTTGGGCAAGAGATCGCCTGCCAGTTGCTCGATGGTGAAACTATCGAAAGGTTTGTCGGCGTTGAGAGCACCAATGACCCAATCTCGGTAAGGCCACATGATGCGGGCTCCATCAGGCGCATAACCATCAGAGTCGGCGTAGCGTGCCTGGTCTAACCAATGTCGCCCCCATCGCTCTCCATAGTGAGGACCTGCTAGTAACCGATCCAAATAGCGTTCCTCTGCATTTGGGTGGTCATCGCGTTCAAAGTCATCCACCGCATCTGGGCTGGGCAAGATTCCCGTGAGGTCCAGATGCAGGCGTCTTGCTAGAGTTGAGCGAGAGGCTTCCTCAGAAGGGCTGAGACGTTCAGATTCTAGTTGTCGGAGAATGAAAGGGTCGAGTTGGTGCCGTGTCCATTCTGAGTCTTTCACTTGAGGAGGAGGCTCACGTTGTATTGGGAGAAAAGCCCAGTGCGGTTCATAGAGTGCTCCTTCTGCTATCCACCGTTCTAATAAAGCAATTTGAGGCTCCGTCAGCGGCTTCTTCGTCTCTGGCGGAGGCATGAGATCTTCGAGATCGTGTGTGCGAAGACGAGTTACTAAAGGGCTCTCTGCTGGTTTGCCGGGAACAATGACGTCAGCGATCGCAGTCTCTCGAAGATCCAGACGCAGGTCTGCCTTCCGCGACTTCTCATCGGGTCCGTGGCAAGTGAAGCAGTGATTGGAAAGCAGTCCCCGAATCTCGCGATTGAAACTGACTGGCTCCTCCTGAGCCGTGATAATACGAGGCAAGAAGATCAGAACGATGAGCCACCGGAGGAATCGCATAGGGGTAGATTGGTGCCGTTTCCCACCGGGGTCGAGCGGGGAATCTAAAGGTACACCGTTCTCCCGAAAGGAGTGCCCGTCGTCAGGGGTGAGATCACGGCATCCACCGCGAGGACGCATCAGGGCACAGGACAAACGTGCTGAACCAAGTTGGGACGTTGGCTTTACTTTGTGTGTGATCTCTTCAGGCTCATTCTCGGTGATCTGATCCTCGAGCTGAACGACTGCCGTGGTGCAGAAAGGCGGCTTACTTATTCGAAACATGACTTCCGGCTCGGGTACCGCTACGACTGAACGGGCTGCCCTTTCTACAAATGAAACTTTTATCCATCACGATCACTGGGATTGTATTTGCGGCATGCATCGTATCCTCACATGCCGCGGAAGTAACCCTGCCCGAAATCTACGCGGATCACATGGTGATCCAGACGGATGAACCAATCATTGTTTCAGGCACGGTTTCTCCGACTTCCGCAGAACTCGAGATCAAACTAGCTGGGCAAACCGTGTCCGTGACGCCGCGGTTGTTTGGAGGCTGGACGGCGACCCTGGATCCTGTCAGTGAAGTTGGTGGCTCTCACACCCTCACCATTTCGGCGGAGGGTGAGGTGGCGCATACTATCGAGGACATCACCTTTGGGGATGTGTGGCTGTGCGGAGGGCAGTCGAACATGGCTTGGGATATGACTACGATCAATGACAGCGCCGCCGAGATCGCGAGTGCTGACTTTCCTGACATCCGCCTCATGGAGGTGAGTCTGCGAACGAGTAGTAAGCCTCTTGCTGAGGTGAAAGAGATCGATCAAGATTGGACGCGATGTTCTCCAACGGCAGTGCGCCGATTCTCTGCAGTGGGTTATCTGTTTGGTCGCGAGTTGTACCAGAAGACGGGACGTCCCATTGGCTTGATTCAAAGTGCTTGGGGCGGCTCCAGGATTGAAACGTGGATACCTGACACTGCGCTTCAGGGCAGCCCCTACACCGACAACATCGCTGGTCGCAATTTCGGCCAGCAACAACACAAGCCTTCTATCTGTTACAATGCTATGATTCACGGCCTGGCGCCGTTGGCCCTGAAGGGTGTCATTTGGTATCAAGGTGAGAACAATCAGACGCATCCGGAAGAGTATCGCAGTCTCATGGAGACGTGGATTGATTCGTGGCGGGATCTTTGGCAGGCGCCGGAACTGCCCTTTTATTACGTTCAGTTGGCGAACTATGCGCCAGGCCAGGATTGGGAACTCTTGCGCGAAGCGCAGACTCAGACACTCGCTATTTCGAACACGGGCATGGCGGTGACGATCGATATCGGTGCTTCGAATGACATCCATCCGCGCAACAAGCAAGGTACAGCAACGCGTTTGGCCGCCATCGCCCTAGCCAAGACCTACGGCCAAGATCGCGTTTACTCGGGGCCACTGCTCAAAGCCGCAGAGTCTGATGGGCACAACATCACCCTTCGTTTCGATCATGTCGGTTCCGGCCTTGCAAGCGCTGAAGGTCTTGCAGGCTTTCAGGTGCTGACCGCCGAAGGCCGGTGGTCGAAGGGAAATGCAAAGATAGTCGGCGACACGGTCGAGATTCCAGGTACCCTGTTTCGCACCAATCCTCAAGGTGTCCGCTACGGATGGGATAGTGATCCCGTCATTAGCTTGTCTAACAAGGAAGGCTTTCCTGCCGTGCCCTTTCGTTTCGAATCACTCGATCAGGTTTATGCGAGTTGGCGAGATCAGTTGGTCGGTGCCGAGCGTCGACCTAACGAAGACGCCGATGGTGATAGCGTGAGCAATTTGATGCAGTACGCCACTGCTCATAGAGATCCTCGCATGGTCACTTCGAGCAATGGTCGTGCGGAACTTTCTTTCCATCGTCGTGCCAATGCCTTGGATGTTACTATCGCCGTGGAGCAATCAGGTGATCTCGAGACATGGACCGAAATCTGGTCCTCAGGGCAGCCGGAAAGCAGTGGATTCGCTTGGAGCCAAGAGCGTGCTTGGGGTGCATCGATGACGGATCGTTATGCCATCACCTTGCCCACGGATGCGAAAACGAGCATGCTTTATCGGATTCGCTATGGTCTGAGCGAGGATGATCTCTAGGCTATTTTACCAGGCCGCTATCGGGTGTTATGGCAGCTTTTAGTAGCCAAAGTCTAGGACGAGGCAGCCAGCCAGTGACCAAGAACATCCACTATTGTTACCCAGCAGATTCGTGAGATTTGCTAGCCTAGGGCTTGGATTCTACAAATTGCACTGATAAGGTGACGGTCAGTCCTTTGCCTATGAAAAGACGATTTCTCTTCCCTTTGCTCCTTTTAGCGGCCCTTGGCCTTGTTGGCTCGGCTTCGGCGGAGGTCACGATCACTGAGTTGGCAGCCGTTAATCTAGACGGTCCAGAGGACAAGGATGAGGACTTTTCATCGTGGATTGAGGTCTACAACGATTCAGAAGAAGAGACCAACCTCAAAGGGTGGTATCTCACAAACGATCCTGAAAATCCTACGAAATGGGAGATTCCAAATCTGAAAGTGCCAGCAAGCGGCTACTCGCTCATTTATATGTCAGGGAAAGACTACGGCTCTCTCTTTAGTCAGGAAGTGCACGCCAGTTTTAAGCTTTCTACCGGCACAGATTATCTGGCTCTGGTTCAAGCTGATGGCCAGACGATTGCCCAAGCTTACGAAGACATTCCAAAACAACGCGCTGGATTCTCTTATGGGCTTGATGAGAATGGAGAATACACCTTCTTTCAGATAGAAACGCCATTGGCGGCTAACAGGACTCCTGTTGCGGGCTTTGTAAGTGACACAAAGTTTTCTGTTGATCGTGGGTTCTATGATGAACCGATTCAGGTAGAGATCACGACAGACACGCCTGACGCGATCATCTACTATTCGACGAACGGTCGGGAACCTTCTAAAGGATCGCTCTTCAGTGGCCCGATTGAACACATTTATGAGGGGCCCATCACCATTGATCAGACTACCGTTCTGCGAGCGGCAGCTTTCAAAAAAGGGCTGGGGCAGAGCAATGTCGATACGCAGACTTACCTCTTTACGAGCGATGTGGCAGAGCAGCCGGACATGGACATGAGTTATGTCAGTGATTGGGCTTCTCAAATGGATGCCGCGCTGAAGGCGGTACCAACGATTTCGATTGCCATCGATGATGACGAGCATTTGATCAAGCGAGGTCAAGGGCAGACACGATTTGAGGGCACGACCCTCAACGATTATGAGTCCAAAGTCTCCGTGGAGTGGCTTAATAGCGACGGAGCGGAGGGCTTTCAGACGGATGCCGGCGTTTCTCGTTTCGGGGGGTACTACACCGATCATGGCAAGTATTCTTACCGCTTTCAGTTTCGGAAAGAGTATGGAACCGCGAAGCTGAAGTATCCTGTATTCCGCAACCACGAGAACGGTCGTGCACCGGCGGAGGAGTTTGATTCACTTAATCTGCGGTCTGGATCTCATGACATGCAGGCGCGGGGCGCCTATATGTCAAACCGCTTTGTGGATGATAGCATGCTAGAAATGGGTGGCATCGCGCCGCACGGGCGTTTCGTCCATGTCTATATCAATGGCAGTTACAACGGGCAGTATCATTTGCGTGAACGTTGGAATGCGGCCATGCACGCCAGCTACTTTGGTGGGGATGAATCGGATTACGATGCGATCAATCGAAACGACAATTTCCAGCAGGATGCCAAGGCGTTTGATGGAAATCAAGACTACTGGAAAGAGGTTGAGCAGCTAGCTCGGGAGCCGTCGCCATGGGAGGCCTTGCAAGGGAACGTCGATATCAAGGACTTCTACGAGTTCATGATGGTTTGGTCGTCCGGCAATTCAGAAAGCGAGATGCAAGCGGTGGGCTCGAAGGCTCTAGGCGTCCCCTTCACCTTCTACATGAAGGATGCGGACGGGTGGTTGATCAAAAGCTCGCACCGCGGCGGCCGTGGACGTTTCACCACGCGTGGTCCTGGGGCGTTTAACACGGAGCTGCTGGCAGAGAGGCATCCTGATCATCAGATGTTCCTCGCTGATCTTGTTCACAAACACTTTACCAATGGAGGAGCCATGACTCCGGAACAGACTATTCCACGATTGCAGCGCCGCGTGGATGAAATTGAAACTTCGTTTATTGCTGAGTCTGCCCGTTGGCGGAAGTACAAGCCGCACGCCTGGTATAAATATCAGCAAGATATCATGGACCGACACTTCTCGACCTTGGCAGATAACATGCTAGACATGTTCAAGGGTATCAACGTCTACCCAGATGACATCCAAGCACCAAAGCCCAATCGGCGTGGCGGTAGGATCGAGCCTGGATTTGCTTTCAAAATGGCGGCGGGTTCTCTGTTCAGTCCTGAGAGAGGTGAGTTCTGGTATACGCTGGATGGTTCTGATCCCAGGCTTCCTGGTGGCGTTCGATCGGACACTGCCATTCAATATGATAGAGAAGGGCCTGGATTAGAACTCAATGAAACGGTGACAGTGAAGGCGCGGACCTTTAAGTCTAGTCTCTTTAGCAATGGGATTTGGAGCCCGTTGATGGAAACCACCTTCCATATCGGTAAGAAGCCTGAGGCGGGTGATTTGGTGATTTCGGAGATTCATTACCGTCCTGCATCCCCCAACGATGAGGAAATTGCTGCAGGGTTTACGAAGAGGAGTGTATTCGAGTTTATCGAGCTTTACAATAGGACGGACACTGTGGTGAGTCTTCTGGATATTGCCCTAACAAATGGCGTGCGCTTCGAATTTGCTGACGCCGAGGTCATGGATCTGGCGCCTGGCAAAGCGGCTGTGGTCGTTGCCAACCGCGAAGCCTTTGAGCATCGGTATGGAACTGGCTTGCCGGTGGCGGGCGAGTTTGCGGGGTTTAAACTCAGTGATAGTGGTGAGAGACTTCGTCTAAGCTTGCTCGATGGGCAGGTGTTGCAGGACATGCGATACAACGACAAAGAGCCGTGGCCAGAGGAGCCGGATGGAACAGGTCCAAGCCTCACCTTGAAGGACCCCCGGGTGATGGATGGCTATTCCCCAGCCGATTGGTATGCAAGTGAGACCGCTGGTGGGTCTCCAGGGACATTGGAGTCAAGCGATCCCGACGATGTCGATCAGGATGGGGATGGCCTTACGGCTTTGATAGAAGAAGCCCTTGGTTCGAGCGATACGGATGCCGCCTCTGGCCCTGCCAATATGGCGATTGAGCATCGGGCCTTCGAAATTGATGGAAACACCGATAGCTATTGGGCTTTTGAAACCACGAGCAACGCTGTCGCAGAAACATTTGTTTACGAAATGGAAGTTTCCCCGGATCTCAAGGTTTGGGAGTCGTCTAATGCTACTTTTGAGCAAGTCAGTTCTCCCCAAGCTCCTGCAGAGAGACTGACTTGGCGGAGTAAAGCACCGATTCAAGAATTGGACGGCACGGTTTTATTCGTTCGTCTGCGTGTGACGCGGCAGTAGGCTGTTTACGAAGTGTACATCTCGATTGAGGAGTTCGACCGTGTTTGCAAGCAAGTTGTCTCTCTCGACGACTATCCTTGTGCGGTAGCGATCGAGTACAACGTTGTCATTTACTCTGGCGATCAACTTCGCGAGAGGATGGGGGACGGCGCGAGCGAGATCAAAGCCGAGTTCGCTGCCTGTCTCAAAGATGGTCCTGGTGTCTTTGCGATTAGCGGCGCTTATGCGGACACTTCTGTCATTGCTAAAACTACGGACTTGTTTCTGAGTATCATTGGCGATGAGCGAGCCGCTGGTGTCGGCAAGGGTGATCATTTCGGCGCCAACGAACGCATTTGGAATTCAAAACAGAAAGCCTGTGAACGTGATCCTGAACTGTTCGTCGATTACTACAGCAACCCGTTGCTAGCGCTTGCTTGTCAGGCCTGGCTTGGGCCGTTCTATCAAGTGGCGGCGCAAGTCAACAATGTGAAACCGGGCAGCCAAGCGCAGTCGGTTCATCGAGATTATCATTTGGGTTTTCAAAGTGCGGATGATGTCGGGAGATTCCCTGCGCATGCACAGGTCATGTCCCAGTATCTCACCCTCCAAGGCGCCATTGCCCATGGCGACATGCCCCTTGAGTCAGGCCCGACGCATCTCCTGCCATTTTCACAACGATATGAGCCTGGTTACTTAGCTTATCGTCGTCCTGAATTTGCGGCTTACTTTGACCGGCACAAAGTTCAGGTGCCGCTTAAGAATGGAGATATGCTCTTCTTCAATCCGGCGTTGTTCCACGGTGCTGGCACCAATGCTGGAGATTGTGACCGCCTGGCAAACTTGCTCCAGATTTCTTCCGCGTTCGGTCGCTCCATGGAATCACTTGATACGCATGCGATGATCTCTGCGGTCTATTCTGCGCTGAAGGACCGTCAGGCAGAGGGCACGGTGACACCAGACGACGTTGATAATATCATCGTGGCAGTTGCCGACGGATATGCCTTTCCGACCAACCTCGATTCCGATCCTCCTATCGGTGGCAATGCGCCAGAAACAGATCAGCAACTGATGCGGCAAGCGCTCGGTGCCGAGTGGTCGCTGGATCGGCTCATGGAGGCCTTGGCCGCGCGTGCTGAGCGGCGGCGGCCATAGGTGGAAAGGCTATGAAATAGGGCTAGATTTGGAGTGCTGTGACCTGGCACAGCTTTGGATTATCTGCGGCAGTTGACGCAGCAAACGCCCCCAACTTCCATCGTAATACTCCCGCCCCAATCCAAAGGGCTGCCAGATGAGCGCACTCCGTGAGCTCATCGAACAACGAGCTAGCGTTCATCTCGAGTGCGCCTATTTCCGTGCCATTCGGTCATAAGCGCGATGTTCCAGCGGTCAGTCTAGACCATGGGCTATCTGGGGCTAAGGTGTAGTGATGAACCTTTGTCGTCTCGCCTCTCTGCTCTTGCTGATAAGCTTGAGTTGCCTTCAAGGACAAGACGCCGTCGGAACGATTGCCCCTGTAGAGTTTTCTTTGCGCGATCAGACGTTCACGGAGTCGATGGTGTTAGAGTTGAGCTGTAGCACAGAGGGGGCAGTGATCCGATATTCTACAGATGGAAATCCGCTGACCTTGTTCAACTCAGCAGTGTATACGAAGCCACTCACCATCAATGGGACTACTTGGATTCGTGCACAGGCATCCGTTTCCAAAGAGTCTAGCGTGATCACGAGTGGTCATTATATTCATTTGGCGGAGGATGTGAGGGACTTTGAATCGCCGTTGCCAATTCTGGTGCTGGAGAACTTTGGTCAAGGTCGCGTTCCTTCCAAGGATTGGAATCAAACCGGTGCGGGTGTTCAGCAAGTGGCGAGACAGCGTGCCCAATGGTTTCTCTTTGATCGCGATGATGAAGATGGCATCAGTCGGTTGCAACGCGAGCCTAACCAATCCGCGAGACTCGGGGTGCGAGTGCGGGGGGCCTTCTCGTCTTCCTTTCCCCGAAAGCCATTCTCTGTCGAAGCGTGGGACGAAGAGGATCAGGAAACAGCGATCAAGCCTCTTGGAATGCCAAAGGAATCGGATTGGGTCCTCTATCCGCCGAATGCCGTGCAGGATCGGACGCTACTCTACAACACATGGTTGTATGACTTAAGTCGTTCGATTGGTGGCAATGCGATGCGTTTCCGGTTTACCGAAGCCTTTGTCCATACAGATGGCGGGTCCTTGTCGATGGATGACCATGCGGGAGTGTATGTCATCCTGGAGAAAGTGAAACGCGACGGCAACCGTCTCGATTTCCCCCAACTCTCTGAGGACGGTAAGGAAGGAGGGTGGCTTCTGAGCATCAATCGCATGGATCCGATCCCGGTTGGCGGCTATCCGACAGCCAATGGAGCCACGGAGCCGCAGTTCTTTCATACGGCTGGACCAAACCGGAATTTGCAAACCTCACCCAATCAAGCGGGACGCGGTGATGATATTCCTCGTCAGGGAAACGCTTTTATCAATTTCGAATCGCCTAACGGGTATGCGATCAATGAGGCGCAGCGTGATGCGATCGAGGGGTGGTTTGAGACGTTTGAAGACGTGCTCTACAGCAATCATTTCCGCGATCCCGTGAATGGCTATCGGCGCTATTTGAATGTCGATAGCTTTGTCGACTACTTCATTCTGCACGACATCACGCGGAACACCGATGGTCTTCTCATTAGCATGTGGGTTTACAAGGAAGGTCCTGAGGCCAAACTCAAAATGGGGCCGGTATGGGATTACGATCTGGCCTACAAAAGCACGGCAACTTCTAGCCTAGCAATAAATCGTGATCGCCTCTGGTATGCGCGTCTCTGGCAAGATCCAGATTTCGAGCAACGCTATAGCGATCGCTGGCAGGAGTTGCGGGCTGGGCCCCTGTCGGACGAAGCGATTCATGCTCGAATTGATAGTCAGGCAGCTGAGATCACCGAGGAGGTGGCCAGTAGGCATGGCGTTAGCAGTTGGGGATCGCGCCTCACGATTTGGAAGAATTGGATCACTGATAGAGCGGCGGCGATTGACAAGAAATTTGAACCTCGGCCCAAGATTGTTCAGCCGAGTGGTAAGATTCACATCGGTGCTCGGGTATCCCTCAAAGCGGGCACCATTTTCTCTGCGCGTGATATTTATGTTACTACGGATGGTACAGATCCGAGAGCGCCGGGCGGAGCTGTGGCGGATCAAGCGTCCTTGCTGGATTCTAGCGTTTCGCTTGAGAAGTCGACCCAGATACGCGGCCGCGTCTTGCATAAGGACACCTGGAGCGGCCTTGTCGAGGCGTGGTATTTCGTTGAAGAGGAACCTGTATCGATAGTGAATCTTGGAATCTCCAAGATTCACTATCATCCTTCGGACCCCACGGCTGAAGAGATTGCTGCAGGATTTGACAACGACGATGACTTTGAGTTTCTCGAATTTAGGAACCTCTCGGAGCAGACGTTGCATCTTGGAGGAGCACAGTTCTCGGACGGTATCGACTTCACCTTTGGTGCCGAGACGATTTCTCCGCAGGATAGGGTGCTGCTTGTTCGGAATAGGGAGGCTTTTGAGCGGCGCTATGGAAATGCGCTTCCCGTGGTGGGGGAGTACGAGGGGAGCCTTCGGAACTCTGGGGAATCTTTACGATTGTTAGATTTCGGCGGGAATTTGATTGAAGAGATTGAATTCAATGATCGTGGTTCCTGGCCAAGGTCTGCTGATGGGGACGGTCCCAGCCTCGTGCGGATGGAGTCCTCATCGAATGGCCCGTTCGCATGGCGTCCAAGTGTTTCTGATCAAGGGGCTCCTGGCATAGATGATCAGCTTAAATTCGACGGTGTTTCCAATCTGATTGAGTTTGCTTTGGGATCTCGAACTCCGGTGAACGTCTCCCGAGAGGAAGACACCGACCGTGCTGTCTTCTCTTATCAACGCAATCTAGCAGCCCACTCGGCTATCTTCGTAGAGACGTCTTCAGATCTCTTGGACTGGACAGTTTTAGATGCAGTCCAAATTGACCGCCAGTATCTAACGCTGGGAACTGCTGAAGAGCGGTTGTCTGTGCCAAAGGAACATGCTGGCGCTTTCTATCGTCTTCGTATTGAGTCCCCCTAGCCCAACTCCCTGCACCATGCGTCTTGCTTCTCTTCCTCATTGCTTAGTGATTGTTATGTTTCTTTCCGAAGTGTCTGCGGAGGTGATCATCTCAGAGTTCTTAGCTCGAAATGAGACTGGCCTGAAGGATGAGGATGGCCAATTGGCTGACTGGATTGAAATTGAGAATACCGGATCCGAGGCGGTCAGTCTTGAAGGATGGACCCTCACAGATAACCTGAATCGCCCGCGCAAATGGGATTTCCCGGCCGTGAGTCTGCCTGCAGGCGAGCGCCGAACGATTTTTGCCACGCGGAAAGATCGGAGTGGGCCGGAGGGTGAATGGCACACGAACTTCCGGCTATCGGCTCCAGGAGAAACGCTGGCCATCTTTATGCCTGATGGAGAAACCGCCGCCGATCAGATCGAAGCCGCGCCGCAGTTTGATGATATCAGTTTTGGGCGAGACGGCGTGACTGGGCACGTTGGCTATTTGGATAGGGTGACACCAGATGAAACGAACGGAAGTCTGGTCTATTCGGGTCCTGTGATCTCAGAGGTCTCCTACGCGCCGGTTCCGTTGATGCCGGGTGACGATGTGGTGATCACGGCACGTGTGACGGCGCGGGAATCGGATATTCAAGAGGTGAAACTGCTATCGGTGGTTGCTTTTGGCTCGGTCGGCAATGGCATCACGATACGTGATGACGGCGAAGGCGATGATGCCGAAGCTGGAGATGGACTTTACACGGGCGTCATTTCTGGAAGAACGCTCTTTGGGCCGAAGGTCAAGGCGGGTGAAATGGTGCGCTGGGCAGTGACAGCGACAGATGTGAATAACGGTAGTTCGCGGCTGCCGACCTTTCTCGACCAGGAGGGTGTCGAGCAATCGCCAGAGTTCTTTGGTACGGTCGCTGCGGCGACGATCGATACGGAGCTGCCGGTATTTGAGTGGTACACGGGCGACGAACGCAACTCAGGCACTCGAACTGGGGCACGGGCCTCGGTGAGCTACAATGGGAATTTCTATGACAACATCTTTGTGAGAGCCCGGGGCGGAGCTACCAATGGGCAGTCGCAGAAATTTAACTTCAACAACGCTTTTCCGTGCTTCGTCGATGAAGATCTTCCCGCCGTGGGGGAGTTGAACCTCAATGCCCAGGGAGGAGATTCCACGCATTTAAGGCAACCGCTAGCTTTTGAGAGCTATACCTGGATTGGCAATGCAGCTTGCAAGTCATTCCTCACAGTGATGCGGTTGAATGGGAAAGAGGACCGCACGGGCGTTCTGATTGAGCAAGTCGATGAAGATTTCCTCGAACGTCATGGTTTCGATCCGCTAGGCGATCTCTACAAGATGGTGCAGAGATCGAACTTGGATCCTGTCTTTGCTGATACGACCACGGGTATTGAGAAGAAGACGGGCGATCTGTCCGACCTAAGTACGTTCGCATCACTTGTTGAGGGGCTCGATAAGGAAGACCAAGAGTTGAAGGCCTACATGTTTGATTCACTGAATTTGCCTCAAGTGTTCAATTACCTTGCTATGCGCTCCATTACGCAAGATGCGGACGATGTGAGGAAGAATTTCTACGTCTACAATGATGTCTTAGATACTGGAGAATGGTCCATCTTTCCTTGGGACAAAGACTGGACCTTCGGCATCACGGGAGATGGAGGCCAGCATTTGAAGCACCCTTTCTTTGCTGATCAAGCGCATCGCAAGGACAATGCCAACCAGTGGAACAAGCTCTATGAAGCCATCTTCAACGATGCGACGACTCGGCAAATGTATTTGAGGCGTCTGCGCTCGGCGATGGATGCGACTCTCCAGCCTAGCGACACCCCAGAAGCGGAACTGCGCTTTGAGAATCGTGTCGATGAACTCTTTGCCCAAGCGGAGGGCGATGTGCCGAGTAGTGGGCCAAGAACGGTGAAGCGCTTCTTTCCAGAGCGTCGTGGCGATCTCTACGAAACGTATTCTGGACTGATTCCGAGTGCCCAAGAGGCGATGCCGGCGATCCAGATTGGTGACGTCGAGTTCCAGCCTGCTTCAGGGAGGCAAGACGAGGAATTTATTCAGTTGGTTAATAAGGCCCGAACCGCAGTGGATGTGTCAGGGTGGGAATTGGATGGAGCGGTGAAATTCACGTTTGCTGAGGGAACTGTCTTGGCAGCTCGCAGCTTGTTTGATCCGAGCATCTCGACGTCGCTCTACGTTTCCCCAAATGTGAATGCCTTTCGTGCGCGTTCGGAAAGTCCCACAGGAGGCGAGGCCCACTTTGTCCAGGGGCCGTATCGCGGTCATCTCTCCAATCGCGGCGAGACCATTGTCTTAAAGGATAGCGAGGGGAACATCATCGCAGAGAAGACTTATGAAGGAAATCCTACGGATGTGGAGCGTTACCTTCTTCTGTCAGAAATCATGTACCAGCCTGCAGATCCTAACGGTGAGGCGGAGTTCATCGAACTCTACAATGCAAGCGATTCGGTGGAACTCGATCTCACGGGGTTGCGGTTCACGGATGGAATCGACTTCGACTTTATGGAGGGAACGACGCTTGCGCCCAATGGGTACTTACTGATTGTCAGGAACCGAGCAGCTTTTGAAAGCGTCTATGGGGGCACGGTGCCGATCGCCGGGGAGTTTGCCAATCAATCACGTCTCAACAACGCCGGCGAGCGGATCAAATTGGATAACGCCCTCAATAGTACGATCTTTGAAGTACGCTACAACGATAAGGAGCCATGGCCGACCGAGGCGGCTGGTATGGGATTGTCCCTCACTCTCGTGGAACCCGTCGCGGGCAGCGACTTCGAAGAAGTCGAGTCATGGCGGGCCAGCGCAGGCACTCCCGGGCAGCCTGCGGGCCCAAGTGGTGGCAATGATCTCCAAGATGTCGACAATGACGGAATAGTAGCTCTGCTAGAAGAGGCTTTCGGAACGAGCGACAATGATCCTGGCGCAGGGGCAGGTGCCGTTCGTGTCACTATTGAAAGCGACCGCCTGGTGGTGCGCGCCTCATTGGGGAACAGTGAGGGCATTGACCTGGCCTTGCAGACGTCTTCGGAGCTGACGGGTTGGGAAGACGGTGGCGATCGCTTTGCTCGGAGCGATGCGAACGGCTTGGCCATATGGACGAGCACGGTTGCGATTGGTGAAGCGGCGTTCCAAGCCATTCGTCTCGCGGCCACTCGACTTTTGGCTCCGTAAAACGATGTTCAAGAGGCTTCGTGGTTATTCTGGTGGACGATTCTTCTCAGAATTGCTATGTAGACCAGGATCAGGAAGTTAATGAGGTCTTATTCCAGCCGTAAGACCAACGATAGAACCGTTAGCACGGTTGAAACGCGATGGCGTGATCGTTGTTCCAACGTTGCCCCTGACGGAACGGCAAAACCTATGATGGAATTGTTTAGTTAACTTCGCGCAACGCGGTCCTGTAACTTCGACAAAGAGAAAGGGGCACTCTCTGCAGAGAATGCCCCTTGTAGTCGATTGATTTGTACTGAACCGATCTTACTGCTCAACGCCTCGGTAGTAGCCGGCAGCTCTTCCTAGGCGTGCGGCATCACTATCCTCGAAGTTGATCTCGCCTTGCAATCCGGGCTCGACTACCTCCCAGGTCTGCAAGTCTTGCGAGTACTCGATGTTGTAGGTCGTGTTTGCCGCGCCTGTGAAGGAGACGCCGATGCTGCCAGGGCCTGAGACAATGGCAATAACCGGTGCTTCTCCAGCTGGTGGCGGTTTGACTGGGCCCAATGTCAGGATCTGATTTAACGATGCGCCAGAGGTGGCGAGCGTTACCACTTCGTCATTGGTCAGTGGGCGTGTCCAGAAGGCGATATCATCGATGAGGCCATTCCAGGTCCGGTCTGCGGTGTCTGGGTTCTGACCGATCATCATTGGCATTACATTATCCTCGAGAGTCGGCGCCGAGCCTTCCTCAACGAGCTCACCATCCACAAAGAGACGCACGGCGACATCGGGCTCACTTACGAGGGCGATATGATGCAGCTCACCATCATTCACATCGGGACCTTCTCTGGCAATGTCACCAGCGCCCCCATTGCCAACCAGGCGGTTTGTGTCGCCGCCCTGACGGTGGATGCGCCATTGATTCTGTTCCCCCTTCGCTGCCAAGGCTTGCCAGCCTTTATCAAATCCATCGACCCGAAACCAGGCCGATACGGTGAACCCTGTCGGATTGTCAGGGGCTCCAAAGTCGAACAGATCTTCATTCGCAAGCGGTGTTTCGATGTATTGACCGGCGCCATCGAGATCGACGCCTTGGCCAAAGGCACCTTCGGTGAAGGTGAGGTCTGCGGCGGGATGATCGGCGAGCAACTCGGGCATGTCTTGTTTGTCGCCGCCTTCCCAGACTTTGCCGACGCCATGGCTGTTGCCGGCTGTGTCCTGCAAGTCGCCGTCGAGCGGGTAATAGGCCACCAAGCCTTCCGCCAGCGAGCTGTTACCACTGCTTGGGAGGGCGCTCACTATGACGTTGTCGAACTGGATGGTTTCCGTGGCACCACCCGTGCGCGCACCAAAGGCGATCCGCATGGCAGGTGTCGCTTGGAAATCGTCGAGCGCCAACTTGTCGTAGATGGTCTCGCCATCGACAACCACGGTCACGCCGACACCCGGCTGATAAGTGATGCTAATCGGGTGAAATTCACCATCGAAGTTGTAGAAACGACTGTCTTTGATGTCTTCCCCATCTTCAAGACGCTGGATCTCAACGTCGTTGCCGTCGAGACTGACATCGATGCCAATGCCCGTGGCAGCGCCTTCACCACCATTGTTCCAGGTATCAAACTCCACTGCCAAGCCACTACTATGGCCTTCTTCACCAGCTGTGGCACCGTCATCGATTTCACCATAGTTGAAGGAGAACCCATCCGCAGGCTGACCTTCAGCTGCGAGTAGCAGATCCGCCTCAAAGACAAAGCCATCGGCGAGATCGGCAATGACCGGTAGTTTATAGCTAGCGCTTTCACTTCCAACGCCATCTTCAGTGAGTTGCAAGGCTTGATCGACGATCTTCGTGGAGCCTTGATTACTGGAGAGAACAGAGCCATCTCTCAGATCGGTCTCATCATTCGCGTAGGCATCGAAGTTGTTCTCATAATGAATCGGCACGATCCCACCAGCATCGATCGATTGGATGAACTGCAAGGATACACCACTGAGAATAGCATTACCGTCAGCGAAGCCAGCATCCGTGCCGTTCAAGTCGATGACGACATCGCCGGCTTCGGTCTGATTGAATTCGTAAATGAGGTAGGCAGCAGAAGCACCACTATAGTCGCTTTCTTGGAACGCGTTCGGGCTGAAGGATTCAACGATATCTTCTCCATCCACTTTGACGAAGAAGCCGCGGTCGCAACACTTCTCACCAAAGATCATTTGTAAGCGATAGGCGCCGCGGCTCACATCCTTGAGAGTCACGACGACACCTGAGGGTTGGCCCGACCAGCGAATACCACTGGCGACCTTGGCCAGACCAATGCCTTCAGGCGAATCACCGAAGTTATTGGCTGCGGCCCAATCTTCGATGTGATTCGTTGCTTCGATTACAATATTGTCAGGAGCTGGGGTGTCGGCGAGGAAGAGGATATCACCCACCTGCACGTCTTCTTCTGTCTCGGCCACATTGACCGCGTGGGTGAATGAACCGGTGATGGTCAGATCACCGAGGGTGTCTTCGGCAAGTTTCCCCACGAGCACTTGCTCAGGGATAGGCCCACCTTCCTGATTTCCAGGACTGTTAGGATCGAGAGGGTCGAAGCCGTTGGCCACTTCAAAAGAGTCGCTGAATTTGTCGCCATCGGTGTCACGATTGGTGGGACTCGTTCCAAATTCGGCTTCGCGGCCGTTGGTTAAGCCATCACGGTCATTGTCACCGTCTGAGAAATCGTTAGGGTCATTCCCGCTGGCAAGTTCAGCCGCATCTTCAAAGCCGTCATCATCGGAATCTACAGAGAGCGGGTTGGTCTCATGGATGTTCACTTCCGCTCCGTCTTCGAGACCATCGCCATCGGTATCGACCAACAAGGGATCCGTTCCAAGCTCAGCCTCCAGGTTATCGGCCAAGCCATCGCCATCGCTATCGATGGGCGCACTGTCGCCCACTGGCAGCGACAAGCCCGGGGAGTCTTTCAATTGACCGACTTCATCCGCCGTGATGATTCGATTGTAGATCTGCACATTATCAAAGGTGCCGTCCAGGGGCAGGCCCCCATTGTAAGAGCTGAACTGAAACGCGAAGGATCTGTTGTCCGTCAATACCAATGGATCTGGCAAGCTGTTAGCCACGCCATCGACATAGATAGTGGCGCTTCGAGCTTCCGGCGTGTTGTCATAAACGAGCACAATGTGATGCGCTTGCCCTGCGACTAAAACGTTCTCTGCTACGAACTCTGGATTCTCCCCGGCAGATTCTGGGAGCCACGCTAACGAGCTGTCTATGGCTAGAAGCGCGAAGGCTGGTGTGCCAATGTTACCTCGAGCGAAGACAGTCCCGACGTTGGCACTCAGGGCGTCAAGTTGCATCCATAACGAAACACTAAAGTTGTCCAGTGCTTCGATGCCTTCCACCACGAGTTCGCCGCCGCCGGAAGTCTTCAATGCGGTGCCTCCTGAGAGGCCCTCAGCACCAAGCTCAGCCGTGCCAGCTGGTATGAGCAAAGTTCCGTTGTTTCCATTACCAGAAATATCGGCCACCTCGAGATTACCAATGGCCTCATCGAGCTGCAAATGGGTGAGTGGGCCAAGACGATTGATCACACTGGCGGTCAAGGGAACCGTGATGGCGGTTTCGGTTTGGTCATTGCTAGTAATCTCCATCGTAGCATTGAACGCGCCCGTTCTGCCAGCCGGATCAAAGCTCACCTCAAGCTCCGCTTTGGGTTCTGGTGCACCATCCACGCCAGTGTCGGCAGGCACCGTGACCGGCAATGCCGTCAGTACTGTGAAATGGGAGGCATCCGGGCCGGTGATCGCAATGCTAGAAACCTCCAAATCTGTGGTGGGTCCGGTATTGCGTATTCGAAACGTATTGACTGTCGCAGGTGTGGAGGACACCTGCCCGAACTTGAGTGCCGAGCCGGACAGCAAATTGGGGTCATCATCGCTGGTATTTAGCGTGTGCACCACCAAACCTTGAAGAATGGGATTGTTGTCCCCACCCAACTGATCTTGGCCACCAATGTGTTGTTGCATGATGATATTAAGTTCGCCATCACCTGAGGCTTCGAATTCTCCCACATACACAAAGGTGTTCTCAGGAGACCAGGCATCAGGATCTTCGTTGGTGCCTTCAGAAGTGAAATCGTCCACTGTTAAGACATCATTGACCGAGATGTCCCAGTGCCGATCACGATCGGCACCTTCATTGACTAAGATTTGGACTTCGTAGAGGCCGCCACCATCGAGACCGGACACATCCATGGTTAAAGGGCTAGGTGCTGCTGACCAACGGATGTCCTCCATGATGGCAGACAGATTGTCCGCCGAATCGCCATCACCACCGCTGAAGCCTGGTGCTGCGGCCCAGCCATCGATAAAGTGTGTGGATGTCAAGTCGACCCGCACGCTTTCGCGTTCTACCAAGCCGATGGTATTGTCATCCGTCTTATCAGTTTGAAAGAGGACGCCGTTGACTTCGCGATCTTCATCCCCAAAGACATCCACAGCGACCACGACAGTGTCAGGGTCGAGATGCAATTCATCGGGGCTGGTGATTTGGAGGATCCTGCCGTTGCCATCGTCTTCATTGAGAACGATGGTCTCGGCAGCTAGCGGTGTTGTGTGAACGACAAGAAATGTCGTCAACATCACCTTGAGTGAGAGGTGTAGTTTCATGAGGTTTTAAGGGTGTAGCAATGGCCATTCCACTCAACAAATGGCCAACTTGTCAATCATCAACGACTTGCGGCTCTACAATATGTAACTTTTGCGTATTCGGTGTGCCCACTTGTTGCCGCACGCCGCTAGGCCACAGGACTTCCACTTGTGTTGCCTTTGTGTTACCAAGCCCGAAGTAGAGAGGTAACACCCCGTGCGAGAGGTAACCCGTGACGCCATCGTGCACTTTGGTGTAGGTCTTCGAATTCGTCGTATGCACCTTCACGATCGCCCCGAGGCCATCACGATTGGATTGCGAGCCTTGTAAGGTGATCCTGAGTGACTGCACCGTGTGCTTCGCCGTCAGATTGCTGACCAAAACCATGGGCCCGTCGCCAAATTCATTGGTGACAATGTCTAGATCGCCGTCGTTCTCCAAATCAAAGATGGCCGAACTACGCGACCCTAACGCTGCCCATACTTCGACCGGCTTCGTGAGGCTGTGATCTTTCACCAAGCCGTGGTCTTTGTCATCACCAGTGGGATCAAGCGTGAACCAAGGCTTCGCAGTGCGCTCGTCCCGACGAGGTTCCACGCCGAGGATGAATTCGGTGTCTAAGAAGGACTGGCCTTGATTGTTTAGCAACACACTGTTCACGCCATAGCGGAAAGGGAAATTCATGCTCGCGGTGATGAAGACATCGTTCCAGCCATCCGCATTGAGATCTCCGACTGAGAGCCCCCAAGGCCAGTAGTTTTCAGTGCCGAGTCTATCAGAGATCTCATCGAAAGCTCCGTCAGCTCGGCCTTGGAAGAAGGTGTTGCCAAAGACGCTAGCGGCTTTCTCGCCAACCATGGATTCCGGCCAGCGCATCATCGACTTCAGTTTCTCCTGGTTCGGGCCTTGGGCTTCGCTCATGTCTGAATGCATGTCCGTCACAAAGAGGTCCATGAGGCCATCATTGTTGTAGTCCAAGGATTTGATGCCCATGGCACCCCAGGAGGTCTTTGGGAAGCGTTCCGCCGTGCGGCGCTCGAAGCGTTTGCCGTTCACGTTCTTGTAGAACTCGTCTGGCCCTTGCATGTTCGTTACGTAGAGATCTGGCCAGCTATCGCCATTCGGATCGATCGGGCTGGCATCGCCTGTCCAACTCACGTCGTTTAGCTCCATGGCGGCGGACACTTCCTTGAATCGGTTGCCGCCAAGATTGTGATAGAGAAGGCTGCGCTCATTGCGTTCCTCCGGTTTCAAATGACCGGCAAAGGCGTCATCCACACCGAGGTGGTAGCCACCTTCTCCGCGCTGATCCGGCTTGGTGTAAACGCCCACGTTGCAGACAAAGAGATCGAGCAGTCCGTCTCTATCGTAGTCAAAGAACACGCCCGCAGAAGAATGTCCCTTGTGGCCAAGTCCGGCTTGTTTGGTGCGATCAGTGAAACGCCCTTGGCCATCGTTTTCGAAGAAATGATTCCCATCCCGTACGGTGCTGACGAAGAGATCGGGATCGCCATCGTTGTCGGTGTCTGCAAACGAAGCTGCGACACAAACTTTATTTCCAAGGGCGATGTTAGGCGTGGTGATGTCTTTGAACTTTCCGCCACCGACATTCTTCCAGAGGCCATTGGAGCCGATTTGGTTGGTGAAGAAGAGATCGATCAAGCCATCGCCATCCACATCAGATGGGGCAATGCCATTTCCGTGATCGTAGTGCACCGGTTTGTGCAGTTTGGCTGAATCAGCCACGATCTGGTTCACGAAGGTGATCCCACTTGCGGCTACTTCATCGCTGAACTTAAAGTCATGGTAGACAGCGAACGAAGGGGTGCTGGCTAGCTGTAGCTGCTTCCGCGCTTCCATCCAATTCGGCTTCATCACGTCTGGAGGATAGGGAAACGGCTCCATTCCCCGAGCGACCGGGACCAGGAAACATGCCAATGCGAGCCAGGACTCTAGACTTGGAAAGGGAGAGGTGGCTTGTTTCAATGGGGGATCAGAATAGAACTAACAGTCGCATGCAGTTTCGTCATCCTAGCTCTCCTTGCGGCGTGTGGCGATGGTGAAAAGGCTGTTTCTGGATCCAAGCGCCGTGATTCGCCAGCTCCTCGCAAGGCAGAGATCACTTTCGGGGAAATGGGCATTCAAGGGCCGAGCGATAGCCGCGATTGGCCAACAGAAAGCTTCACGGAGCAAGCGAACAAGCAGCTATTTCGACTGAAGGCCTACTTCAAAGGACAGGCGGATTGGCCAGCCGACATGGTTTCAAAGGCGGTTGCTGACACGGTGTTGCGCCCATCCGCTCTGCAGACAGTTCTCGAAGATGACCACTTCTACATTCAGCGGGGAAGGGGCGGAGATGGCGATACTCTGAGGGATCTTGCCGCTCCCTATCAATCAGAATCTCGGCACGCCAAGTTCAAGATATTTGATGTCCGGCAGGAATCCAGGAGGGTTCAGACGAAGATCGCTGCGAGTTTGTCAGGGAAGACGGATCGTGGTTCGCAACAAGAGACCTCGACTTGGGAGGTAGCGTGGTCACTCGATTCTGACCCGCAGATACTGATCATCGAGCTTCAAGAGTATGAGGTGAGCCTAACGAAACGCTCGCAAACAGGAAGCGCGTTTCAGGATGCGACTGAGGCGGTGTTTGAAGACGTGGCCGCTTATGGCGATCAGTTAGCCTATGGGGTCGATCACTGGGCGACGCGAATCGAAGCCGCTTTCGGCATTGGTGTGTCCGGTTGGGAAGGTCTCGCCTTGGGTGATGCGAATGGCGACGGCCTCGACGATCTCTACGTGTGTCAACCCGGCGGATTGCCAAACCGCCTCTTTATAAGGAAGCCGGACGGCACGGTGTTTGATGCTTCATCCTTTGCTGGCGTCGATTGGCGTCTGCAGACGCAGTCCGCGCTCTTTGTGGATTTGGACAACGATCATGACCAAGACCTTGTTCTCGGCACGACTTTGGGCTTGATCCTCATGGCGAACGACGGTCGCGGCACGTTCACGGTGAAAGCTAGCCAGTTGATTCCGGAAGGTGCAGCCATGAGTTTATCGAGTGCTGACTTCGATCTCGATGGGGATTTGGATATCTACGTTACCAGTTATTCTCGCCGCCGCAGCATGAGTGGCGGGACAACGTTGTTAGGGCGTCCAATGCCTTATCACGATGCCAACAACGGCAGTCGCAACGTTCTCTTTCGCAATGATCGGGAGTGGAAATTTAACAATGCGACAGTGGAGCTCGGGTTGGATGAGAACAACAGGCGGTTCAGTTTCGCAGCCTCCTGGGAGGACTACGACAACGATGGCGACCCTGATCTCTATGTGGCGAATGACTACGGTCGCAACAATCTCTATCGCAATGACAGGGATGAAGAAGGGCGTCATCAATTCGTCGATGTGGCCGCGCAAGCCGGCGTCGAAGATATCTCCGCAGGCATGTCCGTCTCTTGGGGTGACTATGATGCCGATGGTTGGATGGATCTGTATGTGAGCAACATGTGGTCTTCAGCGGGAAACCGCGTGGCCTATCAGAGGCAGTTTCAATCGGGAGCTGACGCAGAAACGTTGGTGGCGATGCAGCGGCATGCGCGAGGCAATTCCCTCTTCAGAAACTTGGGTGATGGAACCTTTCAGGATGTGAGTGTGCATCAAGGTGTCACTCTGGGTCGTTGGGCATGGGGTTCGCGCTTCGTGGATCTGAACAGTGACGGCTGGGAAGATTTGTTCGTCGCGAACGGTTTCATCACCCAGCCGGATGACTCCGGTGACTTGTGAAGTTTCTACTGGCGCCAGGTCGTGGCGCAATCGCCGGTCAACGAAGTTCGCCCGGAAGAGGCTAAGGACTACCTGGGGAATTGGGACGCTCTCAGTACGATGATCACGCGAGGGCGCTCCTTCAGTGGTCGCGAACGTCACTGCGCTTTTCTCAATACGCGAGGCCAATCGTTCGCAAATGTGTCAGGTGGAACGGGGCTCGATCTCATCGATGATGGCCGTGGCCTAGCTGTGTGCGATTGGGACAACGATGGTGATCTCGATCTTTGGATAACCCAGCGCAATGGGCCCCGAGTCCGTTTCTTGCGCAATGAGCTTTCTGAGAATGTGAATGCGTTGTCTGTTCGTTTAGAAGGCGCTACTTGCAACCGCGATGCCATTGGTGCTCGGGTTCTTGCGGAGACATCGAGTGGCCGGAAGCTTGTGCGCACGTTGCGAGCAGGCGATAGCTTTCTTAGTCAATCTAGCAAACTCCTACACTTTGGGCTGGCCTCAAGCGAAACGGTTCTCTCACTCGCGGTGAGCTGGCCAGGGGAAACCCAACCCGAAACCTTTCCTATAGATGGCATGAGCGCCTGTCTCCTCGTGCAAGGGGCGGGAGTTTCTAAACCCGAAGACCGCAAACGATCTCCAGAGCCGCTGGCGAGTTCGGTTCCAAAGGCACCTGATTCTCCGGACAGTTGGCGCTTGGTGCTCTTGCATCGGAAAGAGTTGCCCGAGATCAAGTATGTAGATTTCGAAGGCGATCTGAGGGGGCTCGAACCCAATGGTCCAACGTTGGTCACCCTATGGGCGAGTTGGTGCGCTCCATGTGTGAAAGAGTTAACAGCTCTTGCCGAAGCTGAAGAGACTTTTGGGGCGAAGAACCTCAGGATCGTCGCACTCTGTACGGATGCGCTGGTGGACGGCGATGCCAGAGCAGATCTCGGTCCAGCCAAGGCTTTGGTGGCCAAATCTGGCTATCCGTTTGACCTTGGATTGGTCGATGCCGGTGGGGCTCAAGCGCTGTCAGGGATCCACTACCGCACGCTCGCGGTGCAACGGCCCTTATCCCTGCCCTCAAGTTTCCTAACGGACGCGTCAGGTCGAATTGGCGTTCTCTATCAGGGACCAGTCAGCGTGGATCAATTGCTTGCGGACATTGATCTGCTAGGATCATCTGGAAACGTAATTGAAGCCGCCGCCTTTCCATTTCCAGGTCGCAACGGCGTCGAGCACTTCACGTTGACACCGTTGACCTTTGCCCAAGCGTACCACACCAGTGGGGACAGTGATGCCGCTCGTGCCTATCTCAGCGAACAATTGGCTGAACGCGAAGGAACGCTGAAAGAACTCTACTTCCTCGGCACCTTAGAACAGTCACAAGGCCACTGGGAAGCCGCTGTGGCTGCTTATGGGAAAGTGCTTAAACGTTCCCCTCAGCATCCTGCGATCCGTGTCCCTCTGGGCGTGGCCCTTTGGAAGGCCGGTCGCTTATCCGAAGCCAAGGAGCACTTCAATGTGGCCGAGGCTCTCGGTCCCGAAAGACCAACTGTCTGGGCGGAGCTCGGTCGTGCCCATCTTCAGATAGGTTTGCCCGCAGACGCGGTGACCTATTTCAACAAAGGCGGTCATCGCCAATTCGCTGCCAAAGCCTTGTTGGCGGCTGGTCAAGGGAAGCGGGCTGTAGCGATTTATGAAACGCTGTTGAAAGAGAATCCACAAGCTCACCAAGTGAAGAATGATCTCGCCTGGATCCTGGCAACACATCCAGAGATTTCGGTTAGAAATGCAAAGCGTGCACTCGACTTGGCAAATCAGTTAGCAAAGCTCTCGGGATTTCGAGATTTGTATGTCCTTGATACCCTGAGCGCTGCTCAAGCGAATACGGGAAATTTTGAAGAAGCGATCAAGCAGGCGACGACGGCCCGTCGGCTGGCACGGGCCGTCGGCCTCACCAAGCTGGCGGAAGAGATGAGCGACCGGCTTCGAGCCTATCGAAGCAAACAGCCTTTCCGGAAGTAAAACGCCGAGGTCAGCTCGATTTGATGAGCTCGTTATAGCTGAAAATAGTTCTTTGATTGAGCAATGGTAAGTACGGCAATGGTCGAGAAGGTTCTTACGTGGTTCCATGGCTCCAGCTGGCGACGTAGGGCTGCGACTTTGGGAAGTTCTCGGGGAGTTCAAGGTCGAGCGCTGCGAGTTTGTTATGGAGCGGCACATTGATCGATAGCATAGCCGCGCTGCTTTGGTTGGGTGGAATCTTGCCAAGGGTTTGCATGACGAACTTGGAGAAGGTGAAGAACAGCTCGGACGTGAGGTCACTCCCGACAGCGGCGAGGATGATAATTGATAGGTGAACGTAACTCATTGGAATCGCGAAGTTGGAGTTTGCATGAATACAATGATTCGCTCTTAAAGCGTAACAGGCCGTTCTCTTGAGCGCCACGGCTCTTCGTAAGATTGCTGACGTTTGGCATACATATTGGTTGAAAATGTCGACATTTGTCAGCATGAGTCTTTCCTATGACGAAACGGCAACCGTTGTCAGATGGCGAAACCGAGCTGATGAAGTCCGTGTGGACGCTTGTAGAAGCTACTGTTCCGAATCTTGTGTTGGCGCTCAATAAGCGGCGGCAGGAAGATCCCATCACTCGTGGGACAATTCAGGTCTTGCTGAATCGGATTGAAGCGAAAGGATGGCTCAACCGAAAGAAGGTAGGCCGCGGCTACGTCTATGAGGCTAGTGTATCCGAAGCGGATGGACTTGCTGAACTAGCATCACAGTTTCGAGCTAAAGTTTTTGATGGGTCTTTCCTCCGCTTAGTGCAATCGCTAGTAAATGCGAATGGCCTGAAGAAAGAGGACATCGCTCATCTGCGTGCGCTTCTTGATCGAACAGAAGCTTCTCTCAAAGAAAGGAAAGGCAAATGATCGACTCAATATTCTAGCGGTTTTCAGAGCACAGCGTGGCGCTTGCGCTCGGACCCTTTCTTCTCGTGGCGGTAGCCGCGCCTGCGCTGCGATATGCGAACAGGCCTTCAATAGCGGCCAGGGCTCTTGTGCCTATTCTTCTAGCGGCTCCATTGTTGATCTTGTTAGTTGGTTCTGTGGCTCCGCCTGATTCGGCACTTTTCATGGCAGCAGTAGATACGGTCGCTCTTGGTGAAGCTGAGACTTCAAAACTATCAGCAAATGGAGTCGTAAATCGAATCGTGATCGGAACTGCACCAAAGCTGATCGATTGGCTGGGCATGATGCTCGTGACCTGGTCCGTAGGTAGTTTATTGGGGCTGATCTGCTTGGGACGAGATCTCTTTCGTCTACACCAGCATTTCAAAGGGCTGCAGGAACTTCCTGATAGTGACGCTGCGAAGCTAAAAGTCGACGTCGCCACCCATCTTCTTTATTGTATGTCTGTTATTAATGCTTGCTCGTTCTGTTTTTGTAAACGTCTCCCCACTGTGCCGTGCAATCTGATTGCGGAAACGCCGTCTGCTCAGCTCGATTGTATCGTGTGGCATGAAGAGAGTCCTCTCTGTCCCCGATACGTGCAGTTCATGGACTGGAGATATGGATAGGAGATCGCGTGACGAAGGCGGTGATTCAGAACCGTGTCGAAGTGCGGGTGACGAAGTGCATGTGACCTTGCGTTACACGGCGTATTTGCATCCGGTGGACGGCACCTATGAGTATGTTTACCCGACTGTTGTCGGGCCTCGCTATGTGAGTGATCGGGGGGCTGATGATCAGTTGCAGGAAGGTTGGGTGTCGAATCCTTAACTCCAGGAGGGCGAGCGTTCTCTGACCACGGTGGCTCTGAAGGTAACGTTGAACGTGGGTATGTCGTTGCAACAAGTGGCGTCCACAAGCCATGACGTGAAGGTGGGCTACAAGAACAAGACCTCTACCGTGGTGACAGTGGATGGTGAAGCGACGGAAGTTGGCAATCGAGACTTTATCCTGCGCTAGCAGTTGAGTGGGAGAGAGATTGCTTCTGGTTTGCTAGTGCACGAAGCCGAGAAGGGGGGATGCCTTGGGCGAGAACTTCTTCTTGCTAACCGTACAACCACCGTAACGTGTCAAGCCAGAGCAGATCGTGCCTCGGTATGATGTTGGTGTCAGGAATTGCTCCGGCTCGATGCGGAGATTCTTTCTTGATGTGAGCAAAGCCCTTCTCACGCGTTTGCTGGGAAGTATAAAACGCCATGAGACCTTCAATGTGCTGCTCTTTGCTAGGAGTTCGCAGGCTTTCGTGGAGATTTCTGTAGCTGCGAATGCTAAGAACATCATCCGTGCCCTGAAGTTCATTGACCGGCAAGGCCGTGGCGGCACCGAGTTGCTGTCTGCCTTGGATGATGCTTTTTGTCTGCCTGGTGCGGAAGGGCATGCGTGGTCTGTCGTGGTCGTCGCGGATGGCTTTGTCATGGTGGAGCGATAGGCCTTTGCCTATGTGGACTGTGCTCTCGGTCAGGGAAACCTCTTCGCCTTTGGAATTGGCTCAAGCGTGAAGCGGCATTTGATAGAAGGACTCGTTCACGCCGGGTGAGGAGAGCCTTTCACCATGACGAGCAGGAATCCTTTCTCCTCAATGACTTCGCGCATGAGCCGGATGCTTGGGTGGCCGTTCGTGCCGTGGTAGTAGATGATGGCGAGTCATTTCTCGGATGATGGGGCGTCGGGTTTCCAGAGGGGTAACTCGGTTTCCTGGTCTGGCCAAGGAAGGATGAGCAGTTCCGCCGATACGCTATAGATCGAAAGCCAAAGGAGCACTAGGCAGAAATGCATACGGCGACTGTAGCGTTCTCTACCGAGGGTGGCAAATGCAGGGGTGCTACTCTTCGATGAAGAGTTGCTTCTGACGTCGCCGAAGGTGGCGGTCTTTGGGGAGGTTGACCTTGGCGGTCTCTGTGTCAGGGAGGATAAGCGTGCGAGCGCGTTCGATGAGATCGAAGTCAACATTGCTCACCTTCTGACCTTTCATCCAGAGGAAGAGTAGGCGTCTTTGTAAGGCGAGCGGTAGTCTACGGAGGTTGGGGACGGAGAGTGTGGTTTGCTCTGCATCGGCTTGAACGAGGCTGTCCAAGTAATCGCTCTCTGCGGACGTTTGCTCGGCGAGCCTGGCGACGGCCGTGCGAACATCGCGTTTAAAGGTATCCGCGAGTTGAGGAATCAACTCGTGCCTGACACGGTTGCGAAGAAAGGTGCGGTCGTCGTTGGAAGCGTCCTCACGGAACGGCCATTTCTCTTGGGAGGCTTGCTCAAGGATTTCGCTGCGCCAGATGCCTAACAAGGGGCGATAGATTTCCAGCCGCTTCTTGCCGATGGTTTGGGTAGAGCCTTCGCGCATGCCTCCGAGACCGCTGGATCCTGCGCCGCGGAAGAGGCTCATGAGGACGCTCTCGACCTGATCGTCGGCATGGTGAGCGAGAAAGAGGCGAGGACAGCGATGCTCCCGCGCTACTTGGGCAAAGAACGCGTAGCGGGCAGTTCTAGCAGCGGTTTCGATCGATTGCTTGCTGGCTTTGGCAAGTTTGGTGACGTTCTCGCGGGCGATGACGGCTGTGTAGTCCAACCGCTCTGCGAGTTTCCTGACAAACGTGGCATCTGCGGTGGATGCCCGGCCGCGCAGGCCATGGTTGAGATGGGCGACGACGAGCTTGCGATAGCCCAACTCATGAAGCAGGCGCAGGAGGACAACTGAATCGGCACCGCCAGAGACTCCGATGAGGTAGCGGCGAGTGACCGCATGCTGTTCAGGGAGTTGGCGCAGCGCCTCAATCACGAGCCAAACTAACGGATCTCCGTAGCCCCCCGAAGGTAAGGTTGGAGTGGCTCTGGGATCTTGATAGAGCCGTCTGGCTGTTGCCACGTCTCGACGAGCGCGACGTATAAACGTGGAAGCGCGAGGCCGGAACCGTTTAAGGTGTGGCAGAAGCGATTTTTCTTCGTCTCGGCGTCCTTGAAGCGCAGGTTCATGCGGCGCGCTTGGTAGTCGTAGAAATTGCTACAGCTGGAAACTTCAAGGTAACCGTTGTGGCCGGGAGCCCAGACTTCGAGATCGTAGGTCTTGGCGGCAGAGAAACCGAGATCACCCGTGCAGAGCTCGATCACGCGATAATGAAGCCCTAACAGTTGCAGGGCTTTCTCGGCATGACCGGTGAGGTCCTCGAGTGCTTGAGTGGAGTTGTCAGGGTGGGTCATTTGCACGAGCTCCACCTTGTCAAACTGGTGCATGCGGATGAGACCCTTGCTTTCACGGCCGGCAGAACCTGCCTCGCGGCGGAAGCAAGGTGTGTGGGCTGTGTATTTGATGGGAAGGTCCGCTTCGGGAACTATTTCTTCACGGCGTAGGTTGGTCACGGGGACCTCTGCCGTGGGCGCGAGAAAGAAGGCGCCGCCTTCGAGATCGTACATGTCGTCCTCGAATTTAGGGAGCTGACCGGTGCCGAACATGCATTCGCGACGCACGAGGTAGGGCGGGCTGATTTCGGTATAGCCGTGCTCTTCGGTTTGCAGGTCGAGGAGAAACTGAATGAGTGCGCGCTGCAGGCGAGCGCCTTTGCCTGTGAAGACGACATAGCCCGAGCCGGAGAGGGTGGCTCCTGCTTCGAAATCAAACAGGCCCAACTCACTGCCTAGGGTGACGTGATCTTTGAGATCTTCCGTGTGTGGCTTGGCATCGCCCCAGGTGCGTGTTTCTGGATTGGCCGTTTCGTCTTGGCCGACCGGGCAATCCGCATGAGGAATGTTCGGAATGCTCAGGAGGACATCGCGTTGTTGGGTCTCTGATTCTAGCACTTGCTCGTCGAGTGCTTTGATCGATTCGCCAATCGTCCTGACATTGGCTTCGATTTCAGAGGTGTCCTGACCATCCTTACGCAACTTGCCGATTTCCTTGCTCGTTTGATTGCGTTCTTGCTGCAATTCTTGGCGCTTGGTCTCAGCCTGACGGCGTGTTTGGTCGAAGGCGAGGACTTCATCGACAAGGCCAGGATAGTCTCCGCCACGTGTTTTCACACGGGCTTTCACCTCCTCTGGTTGGTCGCGGAGTAGTCGGATATCGAGCATGCGCGACAGTAGCTTATGGCCTTCAAAAGGAAAGCCGTTTTCCGGCGAGACCCTAGGCAGGACATGCGCTAGACTGGGCCCATGCCGGAGTTTCGCCCTCACCTTTCTGACTGGGAACCATGTCCCTATCTGCCAGTGCCGCACGAGCCGCTCACGCACCTTGTCATGGCACCCTTTGGCAAAGGCCGTGGCGAGGACTTTTATGAAACGGCGCTGACCTATGCGGGGTCGCTGTGGTTGCAGGGCTTGCCAGCTCGTAGTCTGCTGTTGATCAATCGGGCGCTCGGTGCGGATCTCACGGGCGATGAATCCATCCTTGAGACGTGGCCACTGCCTTATGCGGCCGTGCGTTGGATCTTGGAAAATCGCGTCGACGACGAGGCTCATTTCATTGGTAATCCGCGACGTCACTATCAGCATCTAGCCACACGCATGGTGCCTCCACGCAAAACACAACGCAGTTGGCGTGCGTGGGCGTGTTGGTATCTCTCGGTGCAAGTGCTCCCGTCCGAAGATTATCCGGCCGACGAACTCCAGATTCGCAATGAGGGTGTTGTCGAACCGACACCGGCACAGATTGGTGAGGCGTTGGAGTCTCATGGCATTTCGGGAGAACGAGTACTTTGGGAACGTGTCTCTAACAAGACCGAAACCGTGGTTGTGCTTGGTGCGAGTGATCGGCCGGAGCGCTATGCGCACAAGGCGATCCTTCAGCTGATGGATCATGGGCTCCAGGTTATTCCCGTACATCCGCGATTGAAAGAAGTGGCGGGTTTGTCGGTGATGGCAACGCTAGACACCGTGGAAGCTCCGGTGGACACGGTGACGTTGTATGTAAATCCGAAGATCTCGGAGCCGATGGCGAATGCCCTTGTCGCGCTCAAACCACGGCGCGTGATCTTCAATCCTGGGACCGAGTCAGCTGAGCTCTCTGCGCGATTGCAACAAGCTGGCATCGCGACCGAGGATGCGTGCACCTTGGTCCTGCTAGCAACGGGCCAGTATTAGTAGCCGCGATCTTCATAGACGCACCCGCAGAAGATTGGCAGGGTTGGATGGACCATGCCAAGTGTTTTCAGACGCACTCTTCTTTGTCTTTGCTGGTGGCCCCTCCTTGTATCAGCGCAGGACGCCTTTCCTGACCGAGAGAGCTTTGTCGCGCATCCGCGCAAAGTGGAGCAGGTGCCGATGGACGCCTTTATGTTTGGCGAGGAGTTTGCCGATGACTTGAAGATGGAGGTGTGGGCGCAATCGCCCATGATTTATTCACCCGTGGCCATGGACGTGGATGCCCTGGGGCGACTTTGGGTGACAGAAGGAATTGACTACAATGTTAATAAGCGCATCGCGACAGGACAATCGATCATGGTGCTGAGCGATACGGATCACGATGGCAAGGCGGATGAATCGCATATCTTCGTGACGGACCAGGATGTCAGACATGCGCCCCTCGGCATTGCGGTGTTTGATAACAGGATCGTCCTGTCATCGACACCAGACCTGATTATTTACACAGATGTGGATCGGAATGCTGTCTTTGATCCGACCGTCGACAAACGAGAAGTCTTTCTAACGGGTTTCAAGAACACCCGCCATGATCACACACTCCATGCCGTGGTGGGTTCGCCGACCGGGGAATGGTACTTCAGCTATGGGAACTGCGGTGCGGATATTCATACAAGAGATGGGCGCCAATTCCTCTCAGGCTGCTACTACGGATTCCCTGAAGCTATTGGTAAGCCGAGTTCAGATGGGCATGTCTATGTGGGTGGCGTGGCCATGCGCATCCAGCCGGACGGAACAGGCCTTCATCCGGTGGGGCACAACCTGCGTAACACGCACGATATGTTTGTAACATCGCTAGGCGATGTGTTGCAGAGCGACAATGACGACCCTGCGCATTGTCGGTCTACGTGGTTGATGGAGCATGGCAATATGGGCTATGCGGACCTGCGAGACGGGAGCCGTTCTTGGGAAGAAGTTTCCAAGAGCTGGGACGAGCCCCAGGGCTGGCATCGTGATCTACGATTCTCTCGCTCGCACTGGCGGGAGAATTATCCTGGTGCGTTGCCTCCGGGCTCCGTATACGGGGCGGGTTCACCTACGGGAAATGTGTTCATCGAAGGAGATGAGTTGGGAAAGAACAATCGAGGTGTCTATCTTGTCTGCGACATGATGCGCAAGGAAGTCATGGCTTGTCGGCCTGCAGCGAAGGACGCCCAGATCGAGATGGGCAAGCATCGTCCGTTTCTCACTCTGAAGTCGGACTCGAAAGGTGAGAACTTTCTCCCCACAGATGTGGTGATAGGGCCAGACGGCGCGCTTTATGTGAGTGATTTCTTTAACGATACCAGTCGGCGGACCAATCAGTTGTCTGGCACGATTTATCGAATCACTCACCGGGACTCGAAAGCGAGTAAGCCGCCAGTCATCGATTTCGAATCCAATGAGGGACTGTTAACGGCGCTGAAGAATCCTGCTGTGAATGTACGTGCGGAAGCGGTAAGGCGTTTGATGAAATCTGGAGGGGTGAACTTGGCTAAGCTGAAGGCCTTCTTTGAGAACGAGCAGAATCCGTATCTACGCATGCGTTCCCTGTGGATCTTGGCCCATTTGAACCAAGCTTATGTAAGGCAGTCGCTAGAGTCCGAGGATGAATCGGAGCGGCTGGTCGCTTTCCGCGCTTTGCGAAGAGCAGATCCAAGATGCGTCCTCGGGATGGTAAATACGCTTCACCGTGACCCGGCTCCGAGCATTCGCCGAGAAGTTGCTATTGCCCTTCGTGATTATCCATTGGAGTCGTGTGAGGCCGTACTGCCCGATCTGATCAAGGGCTATGATGGGAAGAATCGTTGGTATCTCGAGGCGCTTGGTATCGCGGCGACAAAGAAAGAAGGACCGATCTACAAGAAATGGGTTCGCCCGGGTTTAAATGAAGTTCCCTATGGGGACTGGGACATGCGAGCGAAGAACCTGGCTTGGCGGTTCCACACACCGGAGGCGATTGAGGATATTTTTGCAGTGATCCTAGCACAGAAGCCAAGTCTTGAGGAGTTTCGCCATTTGGCGATGGCCTTTGCCAGTTTCCGCAGTGATGCGGAACGTCGCGATCGTGCAGCCAAGCTGAGTGAACTCTCCACCTTGAAAGGCTTTGCTGACGAGGGCTATCAAATCACGATCGATGAGATTCTGAGACGCGATCTGAATGACCTGAAAGGGGAGTATGTGAGGAGTAGCATCATTGTGCCCACTTCTTTCGGAATTGAAACGACTTTGTCAGACATCGAGGTCATTGCAACTCTGGAAGGCGATGCGGTGCGCGGTAAGGTGAAGACACAGGCCTGCCTTGCCTGTCACAAAGTTCAGGGGGTGGGTGTGGTGTTTGGTCCTGACTTGTCGCATTGGGGCTCTAACCGGACCATTCCAGAGATTCTTAAAGAGATCATCGACCCCTCAGCTAAGCTTGCGCACGGCTACGACAAGCCGGTGCGGCTGATCAAAGGTGAACATGTGATGGAAGGCCAGCTTTCGAATTTCAGTTGGCATGCCGGTTCGTTGAAATTGAAAGTATACGGTGGTCAAACGAAGAAGATCCTCTTTCGCAAGTCGGGTGCGAAGGTCGAGCGCCTGGAGAATCACTCGTGGATGCCACCTGCATCCTCTATGGGGTTAACGGATCAAGACGTGCGTGACGTGGCCGAGTATTTGAAGACACTAGGGGGATCATGAGCCTGGAGGTGGTTGAGCTAAAATTGGAATTGCTGCGGTCCTGGTATCGCAGTCGCCCCAGCGATGCCTACAAGAATCAAGCGGGTCATGTGGCCATATTCGCCGGTTCGTTAGGCTTCACTGGCGCCGCAGAACTGACAGCCGAGGCGGCATTGAGTGGCGGTGCTGGGCTGGTCTCATTGTATGTAGAGTCTAGCATCCATACGATTGTTGCGATGCGATGTCCTCCCGAGATCATGGTCCATCCGTTGCCACCGACTATGACAGCGGAAACCCTGTCTGATCTGAGTGCGGATGTCTTTGCTTTTGGCCCTGGGATCGGAAATTCCCCAGACGAGGCATTCTTGGATTGGTTACAGAGTGAGACCCGACCCATCGTTGTGGATGCTGATGGCCTCAATCTGATGGCCCGTCACTTGGATAAGCGATTGTCCATCGCCCAAGCAGGGCCACGTGTATTGACTCCGCATCCCGGTGAGTTTGCCAGGCTCTTTCCAAAGGAAACGACGTTGCCCACGCGACGTGAGCGTGCGGAAGCAGTCGCCCAGGCGTTTCCCCTAACGCTGCTTTACAAGGGAGAGAAGACACTGATTGCTCAGCAAGGGGGGGCTGTGTATCGAAACACGACGGGAAACCCTGGCATGGCCACAGGAGGGATGGGAGATGTGCTTACGGGCATCATCGTGGCCTTGGTGGCGCAGGGTTATGCGTCGGAGCACGCGGCTTGCCTGGGCGCCTGGCTGGCTGGGCGTGCGGCTGATCACGCCATTGAATCTGGTGTGGCGACCCATGAGACCCTTCGTCCCACGACGGTGATACTGCATCTTGCCGGTGCATTCCGGAAGATTAACGGCTGAAGAGAATTCGATATTACTCTGTTAAGCCGCCATTTTCGCGAGCGAAAGGATTGTCTTGGACAGAATTGCAGAATTTGTAAAATTAACAGAAGATAAAGAATGATCAATGAATCTATCATTAGAGCTATTTCAGTTTCTGGCCAACAAAGTATTTAGGTGTTGTGATGGGGTTGTCTTGAAAACTTACCGGCTCAGTGGCCGGTTTCGCCGGAGGCGGTTGAATCGGTGGATCAGCTTGGGAATAGCGAGCCACCATCCAGAGTACGACGAGTGCGAACACAAGGTATGCCAATGGAAGAATGCCAGTGAAGAAGAGACCCTTGCTGGGTTCGTTCCGAAATCAGATGGCCGCTACGAGTGCATAGAGGCCAACGAGCAATGCTAGAATTGCACAGAGCAAGAAGAATCCCAACGCTGCAATGCCTGCATCGATTCTTGTCTTGTCTTTCGCGGCCCAACGAGGTTCGACCACTCCTGCGGTTGTGAATACTCCGGACAGCGTGACGGAAAACAGAATGTGAAGTCGTCGATTCATTGCATTTAGGGAAGTGTGGTGTTAGCCTGGGCCTGCCACATTTGCCCAAGAAACTTATGAGGTCTCTTCCAACGGCTCATAGCGGTAGCCTTTGCCGCGCACATTCTGGATGAGTTGAGCGTAGTTACCTAATTTCTCTCGCAAACGCATCAAGTGCGTGTCGAGCGTCCGGCTGGTGGCGTTGCCTTTACCCCAGACTTTCTTAAACAGAGTCTCACGAGCGACCACATCGCCAGCTTGCTCGATGAGGAGAGCGAGGAGTTTGAATTCGGTTGAGGTGAGATTGACGAGTTCGCCGTCCAAGTAGCAGCGCAGCGCACTGCGGTCCAAGAAGAAGTCGCCGGATTCCAAAGTCGTTTCGATGCCAGTCTCTGGTAGCCACTTGAGTAAAGCTTGCACACGAAGGACAAGTTCCTTGGGGCTGAAGGGCTTGGTGACGTAGTCATCTACACCTGCTTTGAGACCAGCGATGCGGTCACTCACTTCCGCTTTCGCTGTGACCATGATGACCGGAATTTCTTTTGTCCGAGAGTCTTGTTTAAGGCCATCAAACACTTGGAATCCGTGCATGCCAGGTAGCATGAGGTCGAGAACGATTGCGCTGGGGCGATCATGCTGAGCGAGCTTCAGACCATCCCTGCCGTTATACGCTTTGAGTGTACGAAGTCCTGCCTTTTCAAGATTAAAACAGACAAGGTCTACCACGTCGATCTCGTCGTCGATTACTAAGACGGTATGTTGAGCAGTATCCATTGGGAGTGGCGCGGGCAATCTCGCTTAAAATGGTGCGTAAATTCAACGAACAAGGCGAGTGCCATTTGGGCGGAATCGCTGAAAGAGAGGGCGAAATCTTGATGAGCGACGGAGGAAACCGTCTTGGAGGCAGAGCTCGTGCATGGAACTCGGTGCGATGAGGTGCCGATCCTTTCCTGAGTCCATTCGTTTCTTGTAGTAGTGTGCAAACTTGTCGGTGTCGACCGTGAGGCGTCCTGTTGCATCGAAGCGCAATTCACTGATGCGTTGTGATGGGGCAACGGCGGTTTGCATGAGCCAGAAATGAGTTGGTGCAATGACGGGGCGGCCTAGCGTGTTTGCTAAATCAGCAGCTAAGTTGTCGTCGCCTTCTCCTGTCAGACAGCTGTAAAGAATCACGGGTGCGCCTGGCTGGAGTGCCTTTCCAATGCCCTCACAGACAGACGAAACGTTCCGCTGGTGAAGATTGGGCCCGCTTCCGAGGTGGAGTTTGTTAGGCTTCCCATGGAAGGCGAGGATGAGGCCGGCTAGCGGTCCAGTGGTACGTTTCGTGTCCTGAACGGTGTTTCGTAGTTCAGCGAGATCAGTGATCCGATGGTAGCTTGCTTGGATTCCAGGAAGCTGAGCGAAGTTATTGGCGAGGGTCGTCTCAAGGCTGTCGAAACTACCCATTGGGTCGTGCTGGGCGATAAGGATGAGGACACTCTGAGTCCCTCCTCGGATGGTTGTGGTGGGGGTGTGTTGGCACCCACTAGCCAAACACAGGCTGAGCATTCCTAAGAAGAGATACGTGCGAAGCCGGGAGGTCATGCCAGAAACACAACGGGCGCAGCATCTCTGCTGCGCCCGTCGATTCACTTAATCAGGATGGAATAATAATCTTAGAACTCGAGGCGGATGGCACCGAATCCGGTGACGGTGTCGATGCTGTCGCGACTACCGCTGATGTCGTCGAGCTCAGCATACTCGACGCCAAACATAAACTTGAGGCTCTTATTGATGTAGTAGTTCACGCCACCATAGAGAGCCCAGTAGTCTTCACCCCGAGTGCTTCCTGCCGAGCTAACACCAGGATCCGAGGCAACGACGCGACGTGCGTAGCGGCTTTGGTGCCGGACTGATCCTCCGCCATCGGCTTCCATGTTCTCGTACCGGAGCACGGCCTCGAGCTTGTCCGTCAGCATCACGCTCGGCATGAGGTAGAATCCGTCGATCTCGCCACCATTGAAGAGCTCGGCGTGAACATACTCAGCCAAGAAGCTGAAACGACCGGTTGCTAGAGAGACGCTGGCTGCCCATGCGCTCTCAGGGCCAAACTTTTGGTCGATCCCGTCATCGTCAGCATTGTCAATGTAGTCTAGACGGAACGCCAACTGATCGAGGCCAACTTGCTCTGAGAAATCAAGGCCAACACTAGCATTTAGTAGATACTCGGGAACGCCTTCGTTTCCACGATTGGTAAGCTCTGAGCTGCGTTGGTCCCCACTCTCACCGTTGTAGGCACCGAGTTGGTAATCGAAGATGCCATAATCACCTGCGAAACTGATACCCGTGATCTTACCCGGATCAAAGGAGTTCGAAATATTCGAACGTTCGACCGTCTTGATCTTAGAAGACGACGTGTTGAGCTCTGCTCCGAAGCGAGGGCGAAGGTGCTCGAAGGTGATCGTAGTCCAATCGAGCCCGTTGTAACGCAAATAAGCGTCCTCCAGAAGGGTGGAGGAATCGGTCGTCTGGATGTTTCCAACGAGTTCGAAGCTCCAATCGTCAAGAATCTTGCCGGAAACGCCAAGACGCAAGCGGCGCCACTCTTGCGTTGAGAAGTCAGAGTATTCGTCAGCAGATGCATAGCCGAATTGGTAATGCATGCGGCCACGCACCTTCAGCTCGGTCACCGCCGATTGCTTTGGGGTCACGAAGACCTCGTCGCGATCCACAGGATCTGCCATGGGCTCTGGCTCAGGCACATACTCACCAGCCACGAAGTCGGTCGGGCGTTGTGCTCTGTTTGCCTTCTCGGCGCTCAGTTCTTGACGGAGAATCGAGAGTTCGTGTTCGAGCGCACGAAGGCGTGCGTCTGTCGCTGGCTCGTTGGCTTGCAACGAAAGAGCGGTTCCTAGCGTCAGGCAAACTGCCGACGCGCTGAGTAGGTGCTTCTTTGAAGTCAGGTTCATAGGTTATCTTACGGATTGGTCAGATAAGTTGCCGATTAAGAAGGGGTAACGTGACGATGTCGACATGTTTCTATGTGACATTTCCGTGATACAACTGACCTAAAACTGTTAGAGTCAATGCGTTGAGGCAGATCCGTCGGTGTGGTAGAGCTCTCATGCGGGGGCCGTCGGTGCAGGGGGTGGTGAATTTGGTCGTGCTGACAGCATGATGGCTCGCCGCGGGAGTCGCCAGCGTAGAGTCTCATGTGACAAGATCTTTGCCTAAGGCGCGTTTCTCATAGTTGCCGCCAAACGCATACGTTGGGGATTCTATGACCGGGAACCCCTTTCACCTGCGCCGCTACCTTTTACTGGTCCTCCTTGTGAGCTTCTCGGGGCTTTTCGCGCAGGAGGAAATTGAGCCCGTTGCTGCGGTTGCGGACGAGGTGGATCTCTATGCGGAGCAACTGGCCAAGCCCATCGAGTCGACAAAGGGTCGCTTTGTCGGCAAGGCCTACGATGCGAAGTCGGGCAAGCCGCTTGTAGGGGTGGGCATTCAGATTGAAGACACGGGGGCCTTCACCATCACGGACGACAAGGGGCGGTTCATTATCGATGCCGTCGAGCCTGGCACCTACACCATTGTCATTAGTCAAGGCGGTTACGAGCCCGTGCGGGCCGAAGAGGTACTGATCAAGTCTGGTCAGGTGAGCAACTTGGCCAGTGCCACGGGTGCGCTTGAGCGGGCACCTATTGAGACCAGTGACGAGATCTATGAGATGGAAGAGATCGAAGTCGTTTCGGAGCTGGTGGAGGAAGGTGCCGAAAGTCTCCTCTTTGATCGGAAAGAGTTAGAACAACTCATCACGTCGATGGGAAAAGAAGAGTTCTCGAAGGTTGGGGCGGGCGACGTGATCTCTGCGGTGGGGCGCATGGCGGGAGCTAATGTGCTCGATGGGAAATACGCAGTCATTCGTGGTCTCGCTGATCGCTATTCGCAGACGACTTTGAACGGAGCGCTCATTCCAAGTGGTGACCCTTCCAAGAAGGCTGTCCAATTGGACTTGATTGCTACGCATTTGTTAGAAGAATTGCGGACCTACAAGACAGCGTCTCCTGATCTCACAGGCGAGTTTGCCGGTGGACTCGTCGATATTCGTACACTGAAGTTTCCTGAAGAATTGCTGCTAAGTTTCAGTGTGAGTACGGAGTTTGATTCAGAAGCGACGAAGGAAGAGTTCTTCAAGAACCCGGATAGAAAGATGGATTTTCTCGGCAGAGTAAGTGATAGTCTTCCCGAAGTCAGTGGCATTCTCGATTTTCCCCGGGGTGTGACGCGAAGCCGGACGCCGCCAAGCGCGGCGCAGTTGAAGGCCCAGACAGAGTGGAGGGCCATCCACAATTCGGGTTCACTCTTGCCGGACTCGAGCCATGCTGCACCGAACACGAGCTTTAGCTTTGGAGTGGGCAATAGCATTGAATTGAGCAACGGGACGCTCGGGGTCGTCCTCGCTTTCGACCAAGGTCACAGTTACAGCACCAAGATTGCCCGTGAAGTGAATCGCGGTTCGTTCAGTACGGGTCAGTTTGGTCCGAGGCAGAGTCAGCTTCAGAATGTCTTTGATGAGAATATTGATTGGGGTGGGTTAGGAACGTTGGCCTATCAGAGCAAGGACGAGAACCACTTCATGGGGCTCACTTTAATGACCAATAATTCCGCGGCTGACAATGTTACGCAAGGGCGGCGGGTGCTTGACCAAGAGGACGGTCAGTTTGTCGATTCAAACGGCAATGATATCTTGCGTATTGGTGACTATCTTGGGGCTGATGGTCAGATTTATCGTGCCTATGATGAGATCGGCTACATGCAGCGCTCTCTCGATGTGGCCCAGCTTTCAGGGAACCACAAGTTCACCGAACTCAAGGATCTTGAGATGAACTATATCCTCAGCCTAGCAAATGCTGAGGAGGACCGTCCGGACCAGCGCTTCTACCGTAGTTATCAGATTGACTATCTTGATCCGTCTCTGGGGACGCTCTTCACGCAAACGAATCTGATTCCTGAGGTGAATGAGAAGAGTTCTTACCGTACTTATGCCAATACGGCGGAATCCGCGTTCTTTGGTCAAGCTGGCTTTGTCTATCCTGTCTGGCGGAATGACAACGAAGACGCCTTCAAGTTGAAATTTGGAAGCTCTCGCTTCGACAAAGAGCGCCAAGTGCGAGGACGTCTCTTTGTTTATGACCGCACGAGTTCCATCCGCCGGGACATCAATGAGAATGATGAATTCGGGCTCGAGTTTCATGAGGACTTTGCAACGAGCGGTGACTCGATCAATGGCACGGGGCTCAATCGTCGGGGCGATGGCGTCTTCATTCGCGACCTCACGGCTGGTGGGGGAGAGGTTCGAAATGTGGATGCATTTTCTGAAACGAACTCGCACTACTTTGCCGGAAACTTTAAGATGGGAGGAACGCGTCTAAACGGGGGTATCCGTTATGAGGAAGAACTTCGTGGCTACGATATCCTCGCCAATTTGAATGATCCCAATATCGTAGGCTCAGATGAGCAGAAGGAGGCGTATCTCCTTCCATCGCTCTCGCTTGACCACACGTGGGGAGGAGACGACGAATTCAAGTTTCGCATCTCTTATGGGCGCACGGTCGCGCGGCCGACGTTCTACGAGTTTGCCCCGGTCAAGACGATCGACCAGAAGACCGGACTTCAGATCAATGGTAATCAGGAACTCGAAGACACGATCATTGATAACTTTGATATTGGCCTCGAGTGGTACCCGAACCCAGGCGAGCAGTTCTCTGTCAGTCTTTTCCATAAGGAAATGGAAAGTCCGATCGTGACCACCGTGGGTCTGCAAGATGGCACGACGTTCTTCCGCAGCTGGAGAAACAGCGAATCGGGAACGATCTCAGGGATTGAATTGGAGATGCGTAAGAAGTTCTGGGACCACTGGACGTTGGGAGCGAACTTTACCTATATTAAAAGTGAGATTGGTCCGCTGGCAGGGGCTGGTGGAAACACGGGATCGGCGACCGTATTCGAAGGCCAGCCGGAGTACATTGTGAATCTCAACCTGGGTTATGAGAATCCGGATTGGGGATTCTCTGCGAACCTGGTCTATAACTACACGGATGATATTCTCACGGACGTGACATCAAGTAAGTCCATTCCGAATGTCTTTAAAGCGGCGACCCACTCCTTGGACTTCTTTATGTCCAAAGAACTCGGCAATGGTTTCAAGCTGAAGCTTGGAGTGGAGAATATTCTCGGGGATGACTTCGAGAAGTACTACGAAGGTGAGGACTTGGTCTACGATGCCTATACGCGCCCGAGAACGTTTAAGTTGGGGCTCGGTTGGACGTATTAGTTGACGGATGAATCCTGACGGGTGTCCTATTAAAAGTAGGGATTTCTGCAGCGCTGGCTTTAGCTGGCGTATCGTCAATCAGCTATTCGGATACGCCGGCTACGAGGCCTTGTTATTCTTTGAAGTGACGAAATTGGCACGCAGGTTGTGAAAGTGTAAGAATCAGGAGGCAATGTGTCATTTCTTGTAACTACTCAGGTAACAGGTCTGATGGCATGATCGGATTCCCCTGAATTGCTAACATCATCGCGTTAAACAGGTTGTGCTCATTCTTACGCATCGTTGAAATGTAAGATCGGATCCGCCCGAAATC
>Ga0213868_10000053_pt1 | contig 93277 bp, 85 predicted proteins | sample PICome_9_FD_160087 | JGI IMG/M metagenome (GOLD analysis project Ga0213868, IMG submission 160087) | Coastal seawater microbial communities near Pivers Island, North Carolina, United States - PICO127 | ecosystem: Environmental > Aquatic > Marine > Coastal | place: USA: North Carolina... | reverse complement strand
CAGGCAAAGCCAAGTCTTTCCAACTGACGCGCGCGCCATCCAGGGCGTAGTGCTTTTGGATATTTCAGGCGCCGTCAGAGCAGTCTCGCTCCGCGCGGAGTTGGTTTACCAGCGGTATCGAATAACAGAAATATCGCTAATTAGTTCTTGAAGAACGAACTGCCTTGCCCGCCCTGGTCAGGCTTCTTAGGCTGAACCGGAGCCGGTGGTGAAACCTTTTTGGTTGGCTCATTGTGAACGTCAACCTTTCCCTGCTCAGTTGGGGCCGAGTAGGTCAGCTGCGCCGGTTGCTCCTGCTGTACTTCAGGCAAATTCTGCTTGATTTCTACGTTGAACAGGAACTGAACGGCTTCCTCGCGGACTCCAGCCATCATCTCCAGGAACATGGCATAGCCCTCACGCTGATACTCGATCAGCGGGTCTCGCTGCGCCATGGCCCTCAGGCCAATTCCCTCTTTCAGGTAATCCATCTCGTAGAGGTGGTCTCGCCATTTCCGGTCAACAACCGAAAGCATTACTCTGCGCTCAAGTTCACGCATTAGCGCTTCGCCGATTTCATCGGTTCGCCTCTGGTATGCAAGCTTGGCGTCGCTCAGCACTTCGCTGACGAGCCAGCCAGAACTCAGCTTGGTTCTGGAACCAGCCTCCTCCAGCACTTCACTAATTTCAAGGCCAATTGGGTAGATTGCCTTCAGTTCAGCCCAAAGACTCTCTAGGTCCCAACTGGAAACATTCGATTCGAGCTCAGTTCGCTGCACAACCTGAGTGATTACTTCCTCCAGGAATTCTTGGAAGGTCCCCGAAATATCCTCGCCCTGCAAAATCTGGCGACGGTCAGCATAAATTGCCTCACGCTGACGGTTCATGACATCGTCATATTTCAGGATGTTCTTGCGGATTTCTGCGTTCCTGCCCTCAACCTGAGACTGTGCAGATGCAATTGCGCGCGAAACAACTCCGGATTCGATTGCTGAGTCGTCTGGAACCGATGATCGATTCATTAGTGCCGCGGCCGCACCCGAGTTGAATAACCTCATTAGGTCATCAGTCAGCGAGAGGTAGAAGCGAGACTCACCCGGGTCACCCTGGCGACCAGATCGACCACGAAGCTGGTTGTCAATTCTTCTGGACTCGTGGCGCTCAGTTCCTAGAACATATAGGCCGCCGACTTCCAGCACCCTTGCAGCCTCGGTTGCAACTTCAGCCTTCAAGCCCTCGAAGACAGCGTCCCATTTGGCTTCGTACTCTTCTGGCTGCTCATCTGGATCCAGTCCAAGCTTCGCCATCTGCTGCACGGCCAAGAACTCAGCGTTTCCACCAAGCATGATGTCAGTTCCGCGACCAGCCATGTTCGTGGCGACAGTCACGGCACCAAACCTTCCGGCCTGGGCAACAATCACAGCTTCGCGGGCATTGTTCTTTGCATTCAAAACTTCGTGCTTAACGCCCTTTTTGGCAAGCAGCTTCGAAAGGTATTCGCTCTTCTCGACACTTGTGGTTCCGACCAAAATTGGCTGGCCGTTTTGGTGTCGTTCAAAAATGTCTTCAACAACCATGCGGAACTTGACCTCTTCATTTTTGAAGATGAGGTCGGTCTGGTCTTTCCTAACCATGGTGCGGTTAGTTGGAATCGGAACCACACCAAGTTTGTAGGTGGACATAAATTCGGCCGCTTCGGTTTCTGCGGTTCCGGTCATGCCGGAGAGCTTGGAATACAGGCGGAAGTAGTTCTGCAAGGTGACCGTTGCCAGAGTTTGATTCTCGGGCTTGATCGCAACGCCCTCTTTGGCCTCAATCGCCTGATGCATTCCCTCGCTGTAGCGGCGACCGGGCAGGATTCTGCCGGTGTGCTCATCAACGATCTGCACTTCACCATCGACCACGACGTAATCGCGGTCTTTCCGGAACAACTCTTTGGCGCGGATTGAGTTGTTCAAGAATGAAATCAGTGGCGTATTAGCGGTCTCATAAAGGTTTGTGATTCCCAGGTAGTCCTCGACCTTGTCGATTCCTGATTCCAAAACACCAATTGTTCGCTTCTTTTCGTCAACCTCGTAGTCCTCTTCTGGAACCAAATCCAGCGAAAGCTTCGCGAAAATACCGAACCAGCGATTGACATCGGTAGCGGCGGGGCCAGAGATGATCAGCGGAGTTCTCGCCTCATCAATCAGAATCGAGTCAACCTCATCGACAACAGCAAAGAAGTGGCCGCGCTGAACCAAATCCTGACGGTTTAGGGCCATGTTGTCGCGAAGGTAATCAAAACCAAACTCATTATTAGTTCCATAGGTAATGTCGCAGTCATACTGCGCCTTGCGCTGGACAGGGTCCTGACCCGAGACGATGCAACCGGTGGTCATGCCAAGGGCTCGGAAAATTCGACCCATTAGCTCCGACTGATAGCTAGCAAGGAAGTCATTTACGGTGACAACGTGGACACCGCGGCCCGGAATCGCATTTAGATAAGCAGCCAGAGTTGCAACCAGAGTCTTACCCTCACCGGTTTTCATCTCTGAAATGTTTCCGAGGTGAAGCGCGGCTCCACCCATCAACTGAACATCAAAGTGACGCATTCCCAGAGTTCGAACTGACGCCTCACGCACAGCAGCAAACGCCTCTGGTAGCAAGTCATCGAGAGATTCGCCTGATGCGAATCGATCCCTTAGGTTGCTTGTTTCGCCCTTCAGCTCTTCATCGCTCAGAGACTGGTAATTGGGCTCCAGGGCGTTGACCTCGGAGGCAATGGTCTCCAATTTTCTGAGCAGCCTGCCTTCGCCAGCACGCAGCAGCCTGTCAATAAATGATGCCAAAAGTTACTCCTTGATTATCGGCTGCAATTCTAGCCCGAGCGGTCGACTTCTAGATAAGTGAGATCATCCCGTAGCTGTAGCCCTTGCGCCTATAAACTACCGCGGCTTGACCAGAATCTACATCGTGATAGAGATAAAAGTCATGTCCGACCAATTCCATATGGTCCACAGCTTCTTCCTTGGTCATGGCGGTTTTCTCAAATTCCTTCGCCCTAATTACCAATTGTGGCTGAGAAACTGGGCTCTCAACAGTTTCGGTGACTTTGATCTCCCCGGTGAAAAGTGAGGGATCGGCTGGGGTGACATCAAGGTCCTTGAAGCCAGAGCCAGCCAGTTCACTGGTGCCGACTCGCTTGTGTCCGCCACCGCGGTGCACCTTCTTCTTGTCTGAATAGCGGCGAAGTCGCTCTTGTAGTTTTCCGAAGGCCATATCGAAGGCAGCAAACTTATCTGGGGCCTGAGCCTCTGCCCTGACCACGTGTCCCGGCTCATAGACGGTCAGTTCGACGCGATCTTCCTGTCCGGATTGTTTCGAGTGTTCGTACCTGGTCACCTTGACTAGCAGCTCTTCTGGCTTATGCGCCAGCTGGTCTACTTTGCCGGATTTTTCAGATACGTAATCTCGAAAGCGATCCGAGACTGTGAGGTTTTTGGTTGAAAAAGTAAGTTCCATTTTTACCTCCTGTAGGCAGTTTTGCCTTTTATTAAAACTACGCCCTTTTTTATTTCGGTGTGCGCGCTTTAGAGAATTCTCTTAGCCAACACACAGACTCCAGTAACCGTGTGCCCGGCCTGGCAAAGTGCCCGAATCGCCTCAAGCGCCGTAGCACCTGTCGTCATAACGTCATCTACGAACAACACTCTGCTGCTGCCAGGCTTAGCTTCCATCGCGCCAACTAGGTTTCTAGCCCTTGCAGCCTGCCCGAGACTTCGCTGATCGCTCGCCACTCGCTGCCAGGACAGGAGGCTGACAATCGGCTGGCTGGGTCTGTCTCCTGACTTAGAAAGCAACTTGACCACAGGATCAAAGCCCCGTTTTTTGTAGTTTGCGCGGTTTCTAGGAGTGAGGCAAATAACTTCGGGGCTGGTTTCTATTGCTGCTTCTGCCACAGCGGCGGCCAGGGCTGGTGCAAGCGTGCTGGCCAATGAAGTCCGGGCATCGTCTTTGTATGATCGCAGCAACTTTCCAATTGGCTCATCGTACTCATGGGCGTACCACACCGGCGTCTTTTCCAGCTCGCTTCGCCTAACAGAAAACTCTGGCAAACACCCCTGGCAAACCGGGCTCGGCGCCTGGCCACAGACGGCGCAGCTGCTTGGAAACACAAAATCAATAAGCGGGGTATACACCCGCACATTGTCACCGGCTTTGGCCTTGGCTTTACAGTAGCTGAGGCAGATTGTGGAGAAGCGGGATATTTGTGGCCCTGTTACCTAAGGGCGCTCATGCTGACTACCCCAGTAAGGATGCGCCGCCAGTTATTTGCAGTGTAGAGCCAGACTTCGCCCGCATCGGAAAGCAAGTAGGTGCTTGCCGTCGAGACTGCGCTGTGGATTTCAAGCCCAATCGCCGGCGGCATGGTCAGCTGAATTCTTGGTCCAGACACCGGGTACTCGCTGAAAGCCGTGAGGCCACTTGCGGTTGTCTCCAGCACCCGCAGCGTCGTGTTGCCCTGCCAGGCAACTGCGACAGGGTCGCCCAAAACCGGGTAGATCATTAAGCCGGGGTTTATCGAAAGAGGAATTCGGTTTGCGTCTCGCAACACGGTTCCGATTGAGATTACCGAGTCGGCCTCCACCTCAGAGATGGACTGAACGAACCTGGTTCCCTCCGGGGCAATGGTTGCGGCAGTTCGGGTGCCAGAAAAGGAACTTTCGAGCTTCCTGACGACGGTAGAGGGGTCGTACACCTCGATTGGTTCAGCAGCATTTCTGGGGAAAGCCCAGAGCGACCCGAACTTGTCATATTCCAAAGCCACCACATCGACCAATTCGCTTAGTTGTGTGATCTCAGATTGCAGTGGCTGAACTCGGATCTCGAAAACACCTTCGGCATTTGTGAATCCGATGCGGTCGCCATCATCGGTCAGGCTTATAAGCAGCGGTCGATAGTCCTCAAACAGGTTGTTCGTTCCACTCATTGGAGAAGACTGCACCGCTCCCAATCGCTCCACTCCATTTGCGGTAAGTAAGTAGGTGGGGTTCATGCCAACAGTTGGCTCGATGCCAATGTCACTAATTTCTTGCACGGACCCATTTACCGACAGCGAGACATCATCGACGCCCAGTACTTGAAGCAGAGTGGATCGCAGCTGGGAAAGCATCACCCTGCGCTCCAGCGCTCCAGCACTGAGCGCATCTGCATCAAAATCAACCTGAGCCACGCCATCGACAATGATTACGGCGTTGATGGTGAGCTGCGTTCCCTCTGGAATTGCAGATGTGACGCCATTCTCAAGCCAACTGCTCGGTCCAGCAAGTAGCGCGTTGACAAGCCTGGTTGCAGTCGAGGTCTTGGATGGGAACCAGCGCAGATCAGGCACCAAATTTTCAAGCCCGCGATCAACGAAATAAATCGGGAATGCATTAAACACAACGCTAAAGACCGGCGTAGTGACCACAGTTAGGTTCGGCGCACTAGAAATGCGCCACTGTCCATCCACCTGAACCAAACGAAACCGAAGATTGGTTGGATCAGGGGCACTGCTGTCCTGATATCTGCCCTGATCATCTATTCTCGCGCCAACGTTCAGCTCAACCACCACCAGCGAATCACCGCTCTGTCGATAGGACGGGACACCGGTTCTGATGATGGTCTGGCTCTCTGGGTTCCAGCGCTGAGCGAACTCTTGACTCAAAAATTGCCTGGCAACGGCATAGTCATTTTGGGGGCCAGTGCCCGCAGCCAAGAATCCGGAGACAATTTCCTGGGGGCTGGCATTTTGCGCAGGTCCTGAGGGGGTGTAATAGGAGAACTCCTGAGCAACCGCTGGCGCCAACTCTGGACCGGTCTGTACATCTAGCTTGGTAGGCAGCGCAGCGCAGCCGGCAAGCACCAGCGGCAACAGCAGTGCGATTAGTTTTTTAATCATGTTTGCACCGACCTTGGGGGAAGCGGAATCGGTGAGTTGCCAATGATTGAGTCTGCTCGTTTTGGCAGAGTGAGTCTGAAGCTGGTGCCCCTATTTGGTTTTGACCAAACCTGCAGCCAGCCTCGGTGCAGAGTTGCATCTTCCTTCGAAATGGCGAGCCCGAGCCCGGTGCCCCCTACTGAGCGCTGTCGCGCTGGGTCCGCACGCCAGAAACGATCAAAAACCCGATCCAGTTGGCTTCTGGACATGCCAACACCAGTGTCGGTGACACAAACCGCAACAGCGTTTGTGTTCTGGCCTACCTGAACCGTAATCGCCCTACCTTCACCGTGTTCCACAGCGTTTGAAAGCAAATTGCGAAGCAGCCGTTCGATTCTCTTGGCATCAAATTCAGCCTCCACTGGGCCGCTTGGCAGCTCGATCAAAATTTCAGTGTTCTTGGATTGAGCAAGCGGTTCAATGCTGGCAATGGATGCACCAACTACAAGATTCAGGTCTTGCCATTCAAGGTCGGCAACAACAGCGCCCGCGTCATATCTTGAAATTTCTAGCAGGTCAGCCAAAAGCGACTCGAATCTTTCGATTTGGTTCTGCATCAGCTCTGCTGACCTTGAAAGAGCCGGTTCCAGCTTTTCGCGATTGCCAAAAATAACCTCACCGGCAAGCTTGATGGTGGTCAGTGGCGTCCTGAGTTCGTGAGAAACGTCCGAAACAAACCGACGCTGCATTCTGGAAAGTGAATCCAACTGCTGAATCTGCTGCTGCAGGCTGGCGGCCATCTTGTTGAACGATTTTGCCAACTGGGCCAGCACGTCCTGACCTCGCTCTGGCAGCCGTTCATCTAGCTTGCCGGCCGAGAGTGTCTGAGCTGCCTTGGCTGCCTGCTCCACCGGTCTAACAACTGATCTGGTGACCAGATAGCTAACTAGCGCAATTAGCGCGAGCAGGATGATGCCGGCAACTGTGATGGCATTTTGAACCAGGGCAAGTGACTGCTGCTCTGCGCTCAGATCAAAAACCAGAAAGAGCTCAAAACTGCCGGCAAGTGGAATTGTCAGCGGAGCACCGACCGTAATTCCGGCAACCTCAACGCCATCTCGAACAAAGCTCACCGGTGTGTAGGTCAAGAAGCCCGCTGATGCCCGAACCTGTTCTCTCAGCGACTCCGGGATCGTTCCGAGATCAAGGTCTTGCGAAATTGGAGACTGAAATAACTGCAATTGAGGCTGACCTGGGCTCCTAAGAAGCGCCACCTGTCTTGACCCGCTGCCGCCGGTGATCTCAAGCGAGGGAACCACCGAGTTGATTAGCGTCTGCAGGGTGGTTTCATCTGTCAGAGATGCCGCAGCGATGGTTCCCTGGACGCTTGAAACAGCACGCTCAGTTTCACTGAGCACCTGATCCAGTCGGTTTTGATAGAAGCCATTGGCAAGCGAATAAGAAAGAAAACCACCGAGAGTAATCAGAGAGAGCGCGCTAAGGAAAACGGTTGCGAATACTGTTCTTGCCGTTAGTGAGCGTCTAAGGAGTTTGATCACGAATTCTCTGTGCCGGCTCGATAGCCGTGGCCACGAACCGTCATTACAATCTTGGGATTCTCGGGGTCAGCTTCAACTTTCGAACGAAGCCGCTGAACGTGAACATTGACCAGTCTGGTGTCGGCCTTGTACTGGTATCCCCAGACCTGCTCCAGCAGCATTTCTCTGCTGAAAACCTGCTGCGGCTTGGCCGCCAGCGTGTGAAGCAGCTTGAATTCCAAAGGAGTCAGCGATAGACCGACCCCGTCTCTTTGAACCTCAAAGGTCTTCGGGTCAAGACTTAGCCCGCCAACCTGCAAAATCACATCGTCATCCGGCAACGGACGCAGGCGAGCCTTGACGCGCGCTAGCAGCTCAGCGCCCTTGTGTGGCTTCACGACATAGTCATCGGCACCGGCCTCGAGGCCAAGCACGACGTCCTCAGTGTCACCCTTGGCAGTCAGCATCACAATCGGAACCCCGGAAACGGCTCTGATTTGCCTGCAAACTTCGATCCCGGATTGGCCAGGAAGCATGATGTCTAAAAGCACCAGGTCGGGCTCATGGCTCTTGAAAATCTCGACGGCCTCAATACCGTCCGCTGCAAATACCGGTTCGTAACCAGCGCCAGCTAGGACCAGGCCAACCATTTCGCGCAGGGCATCGTCGTCGTCAACAACCAAGACCTTCTGAATCAATGCGACCTCCGATCGTTAGACCCGAGGGGTCTAAGAAATGGCTTACTTCTAGCTACCAATCTAGCTGGGTTGAGCTAGCCCTAAGCAGAATTCTAGTTTTTTCTAGGCCTCGGCCGCGATGGCCGCAAGGGCGGCATCGCGAATTTCCGACATCAACTCCGGGCTACTTGCCTCAACATTGAGCCTAAGTAGCGGCTCAGTATTTGACTCCCTTACGTTGCACCACCACCAGGATTCTTGATCAACAAAGCTGTAGGTAGTTCCATCAAAGTCTTCAGCATCATGCGCTTCAAGTAACTTGGCGACCCTTGCCTTGGCTGCCGCGGTGTCAGTCACAGTTGAGTTGATTTCACCCGATGAGAAGTAGGGGGTGTAGTGGCTTGCTATTGCCGACATCGGCTGATCAGCCTCAGCCAATTCGCTGATCAGGTGCATCGCAGCAAGCATTCCATTATCGGCACCCCAGAATTCTCTGAAGTAATAGTGCGCGGAATGTTCCCCACCAAAAACCGCTCCGGTTGCAGCCATCTGATCCTTGATCAGCGAGTGGCCAACCTTGGTGCGAACCGCCTTTGCGCCACAGGCTTCGATGACCTCTGCAACGCAACGCGAGGTCAGAAGGTTATGCAGGACCGTGGGCCTTGTCTCACCCAGAGCTTGGACCCTGGCTATCTCGCGCTTAGCAACTATTGCGGCAACCGCCGATGGGGTCACCGCTTGACCCAGCTCATCAATTGCAAAACAGCGGTCGGCATCACCATCAAAAGCCAGACCCAAGTCCGCCCCAGCCTCCAGCACCTTCGCCTGCAAGTCGACCAGGTTCTTTGGGTCTAGCGGGTTTGCCTCGTGGTTTGGGAAAGAGCCGTCTAGGTCAAAATAAAGCTCAACAATCTCAAGGCTCGGGTTTTTGCCAAGCACCGCCGGAACAGTCAAGCCTCCCATGCCATTGGCGGCGTCGACAACAATCTTTAGCTTCTTTGACCCCTGCAGCGGCACCAGTTTATTTAGGTACTCGACATAGCCAGGCATGACATCAAGCTGTCGGATTGTGCCTTGAGTCAGCTCATCGATTCCCGTTTCGAAATACGCGCTGGCACGATCTCTAATCGCTGCAAGGCCGGTGTCCAAGCTGATGCCTCGAGCACCCGCCCTAGAGAACTTGATCCCGTTATAGCTTGCGGGGTTGTGACTTGCGGTGAACATGGCTGCGGGAGAATCCAAGGTTCCAGATGCATAGTAAGACATGTCAGTAGAGCAAAGGCCCAGCATCACAACATTGGCACCGCGCTTAGTTGCACCCAAGGCAAAGGCCTCAGCAAAACCTGGAGACGAATCTCGCATGTCGTGACCAACTACCAGCTCTTGGCCGGCTAGTCCTAGCTCGTCTGCGAAAGCCGCACCGAACGCTGCCACGATTTCTTCGGTCAGCTGACTGCCGACCAGTCCGCGCACGTCATAAGTCTTTACGAAATCTTCAAATCTGATCAATAACCATCTCCGGTATCCAAGAGCCCAAGAATACAATGTAGCCATGCCTTCTGTGTCGCGCAGCCGTGATCGTCACGGCAGAGGAATGCGCAGGCCAATCCCCTCCAAGCTGTTCAAGCATGGGCTGGCTCGCTCGAGCTTTTTTGAGGAGGTCGTGGGCGACACCTGTGACTACCTCCGCAATTCTTTCACTGAAGATTTGGGCGCCTTGAACTATCGGATCGAGGATGTGCCCTCCAGGGAATTACCTGAGTCTGCCAATCGCTGGTCAACCCGCAAGTCGACAATGACGATCGTGCTCTATCGAATTCCAATCGAGCGCAGTGGCAAGCCGCGCCTAACTGATCCGCGAATCCTGATTGAGCAAGCAGTCGTCTCCGCCGCGGCCAATCTGATTGACAGAGACCCTTGGGATCTGCTGTCCAGGGGTGACTAACGAACGCTTACAAGCAGTTCATCACCGAAGTTTTGATTTTCGGTTGGCCGAATCACGGCATAGCCGGGCACATCCAAGATTTCCAGGCTTGCCGCGAATTCACTGGCTGAGCCCAGTCGGAAACTGTCTCCAGCAACCGGCACAGATATCTGAGCCAAGGCAGGAATCTCAAAGCTTTGATACTGCTGCCTGTCACCGGTGGTTATCTGAAGATTCACGGCGATTGGACTGGCACCGGGGTTCGCCAGATACAACGTGGACCTGTAATCGGGAATCGGGAGGGTCAGGTCGGTAAACAGCTCCGATGCCGTCAACCAAGAAAAGTCGATTGCGGGCTGGATTACTGGATTTCTAATTCCGACAAGTGTCGGCTGTGCACTCTCAACCTGGACTAGGTAATCTCCATCGATCAGATCAAGCTCTAGCTCGGAGAGCTCGCCAGCTGCCAGTTGAGCCCTGACCACTTGCGTGGACTGGCCAGAAATTGCAGTGATAACAACCTCTGTCGGTATCTGGCCGGGGTTATAAAGCCTGGCAACGGCCGACTCAAATCCAGCTGAACCAATGGATAGGCCGGTAATCAGTGAATCGGTTGCCGGTTGTGCAACTGGAGACTGCAGATCAACACCCCTTGTGCTGAGCCCAAAGGTTGCCCGCTGCTGCATTGCAACCGAGATTGGCTGACCCGAGGTTTGAAACGAGAGCGCGAAGATTGGTTGCTGGAACACCAAGGATGAAAGCGGCACCACACGATTCTCTTGGGCTGCCAGTGTCAGCTGATCGCTTACCTGCCCGTCCGGGAAAGTGATGATGATCTGCATCTGAACTTCTTGGTCGTTTGGATTTGCCACCAACAGCGCGCTCTCATAGCCAACCGAAGCCGCTCCGGAGATAAACCAACCGCTGAATGCGGGCTGTGGGCAGTAACTGGCCATCATGCCACTGGCACGATCTCGAACAACGCCCTGAGCCTGAATTGCTGAGAGTAGGTTCGTGCTCTGATCGGACCCGGTTATTTTTGCCAGCGTGCCTTCTGAAGTTCTGAGGCCTGGATCTACCAACAGTTCACCGTCTCCGGTATTCAGGTAGATGCTGGCTTCATCAATCCGTTCAATCGCACCCAACTCAATGCCTGACTCGCCACCAATTTCTGCGAAGGCGCCCGGGCAGTAAACGCTAAGGGGCAAAGGCTCCACTGATACCGCAAGGGCCTCAGGGGTTGGGAAACTAACCGGTTCCGATGAAAACCCGGGGATAAACAAGCGGGACAAAAATAGCGTCGGCAGCAGCACCGCTAGCAGAATTTTCATTGCGAGTTTCATGCTTCACCCCGTTGCCGCCGCGAGCCGCGCACCGATGCCGGCGTTGGGATCGCTAGCAACACAAATGCTGCCAGCAGCCCGAGCGGCAGCAAGCGATTTCCCTTGGTCTGAGCCGCGTTTTCGTCGAACTGACTTCCCACCACCTGCCAGAGCGTGCCAAAGCTTGTCTCACCAGCTGCCTGAAGTGAAGTGATCGAATCGATTGCGACCTTGCCATTGGCAACAAGCTGCTGGTCGGCTCCGGTCAGAAGCACGAAGTCGATTCCCAGTTGGTCCATCAGGGCCTGGGCTCCAGCAGGATTTCCGGATATCAGAGAACCGGTGAGTTGAGCAAGCTGTGAGTCAATCTCGCTAGCTGGCAAGCTCAGCTGATATGCGATGCTGTTTTGCTCCAGGGTTAGACCAGCTCCCCAAATGAGCCTGGAAGCAACCTGAGACTCGGTTGCTCGGATTTCCAGAGTCCTCACCCCAGGATCAACCTCACTGGCTGCAACCACAAGGGCTGGCGCCTGGCGCTGGCTACCAACAAAGACCTGGGGCTTGTCGATGGTGGTCATTAGCAGCATCGACATACCAATTGCAGCCAGACTCACAACAGCCACCCCAGACACCAGTACCTTGCTGGTTAGCCCATCCAGTAAGACAGCGGTTGCAATCAGAAGGGCCGCGAGAGCCAGTGCCGTGACAACCTGGCTTCCAGAAATCGGTTGATACCACCCAGAAAACCAAAAGAGGATGGCTACCAACCAGCAGCTGAGAACCAACCAAGTTGAATTTTTAAAAACAGCGAAGATCGAGCCGACTAGGGCTAAGCCAAGCACCGCTGACGTAACCAAAAGTGAGTACTGATCACCCGGAGGCAAGTAAGCGGTGGTCGTGACAGTCAGCAGCTCGAGGCGACCTTCGGTCAATGCATGTTGCAACCAAGGATAAATGAGCGCGGCGCCCGGAACCAGATACCAGATCACTATCGGAAGCTTGCGGATTCTAAACAGCCCGAAACCAAGAACCAGCAAAATGGATCCCATAAAGGCTATTGGCGAGCTAACAGCAACCATCGCCCCAAAGATTCCAGCAAGGCCCACCCAGCGCCAGGAGCGAGCAGAGTTGAAGGCTTGAAAGGCTCTAACCAGGAACAGTGCCAACCACGGGCTAAGGCTGATGGCTACCAACTCGGCTACCCCGGCCTGTGCCTGCACGACAAGCACCTGCGGACTCAGGGCAAACAGCAAGCTAACGCAGTTCTTCACCCAGGTCTTTGATGTCGCCACCCCTGATAAAAACCAGAAACCTACGAAGCTGATCGTGGGTGCAAGAAATACGAAAATTGCCAGCGCGATGCTCGGGTTATTGGGGGCCAAGAGCGCAAAAAACGACAGGATCCAGTTGAACGGGTCAGATGGCAGCGCCACCGAATTCAAAAAGCCAAGCTCAGAAAGCCCAGTCGCCTCGAAGACGTTTCTGAAGGCTGATCCAAGTGGCACGAGCCGGTCTGAGTAAAGCGGTCCGGTAGGAAAAAGCGGCCAAGCTGCTGCAAGTGGTAGCACTGATAGCCAGGCGGAACCGCTGGCAAAGAGCCCCTTGTCTAATCTTGTGGCGGTATCTGGCAAATGCTCGAGCTTTGATTCTCGTCTTCGCTTGCGCTGGGCTGCCGTGGCATAAAAGTCGCGCAGCGGTTTTGTCTTGCCTAGACCGCGAAGTGACTTCCTGGCTCCCAACCTGGCGCCGATGGTAAACCAGGCCCAGAGCCAGGCCTGGAATTGACCGTAGATTCTGGTTGGGCGCTTTGCCATTAGATTTTGCGGGATTGAAACCAGCGCTGCAATTGGCAGGGCGAGATACATCAGTGGCAGCAGCAGCGTCGGCAACAAGATACCTGCAAGATGAACATGGGCTTTGGAGAGAGCCTGGACTCGATTGCCCCCAAGCCACCTTCTACTTCGTTGCTGCTTCATGGACAGTCCCGCGTGAATCACCCGGGCCTTCGGTTCAACCACGACCCTAAAACCTGCAACCCTTGCCCGAGCACAGAACTCAATGTCTTGGGCGAATACCGGCGACCGGTCATTGAGCCCACCCAGCTTCCGCCAAAGCCCCGCGCTCACCAGCATGCCTGCGGTGGAAACAGCCAGAGTGTCCTCGGAGCGATCATGCTGACCCTGGTCATACTCTTTTTCAACCAGCAGGAAAGGTTTGCCGGTGGCCGTGACGGTAATGCCAAGCTGTTGAATCTGAATTTCGTTGTCCCATTGCAAAAGCTTGGGGCCGACAATTGCCACGGTTGGTGACAGCTCCGCAGCACTGGCAAGCATTTGCAGCGCTTGCGGGTCGGGGGCACAGTCATCATGCAGAATCCAGAGCCAGCCAGGCTGGTCCTGGAGCGCTTGAATGCCTGCCTCGATGGCCGAACCTAGTTTTAGGTCCCCGGGCTCAATTACGGAATAGCCGTGGCCCCTTGCGATATCCACGCAGCCAGCATCACCCCTGGTTTCGACCACAACCACCTGCGAAATTGGTTTGGTTTGTGCTTCGATCGAGCTCAGGCAGCGAACAAGATATTCAGGTTCTCCATGGGAAACGACAATGGCCGCAACCGAGAGTGAAGACACGATTTATTAGGCGCGCTTGCGCAGGCGGCGGCGTTCGCGCTCTGACAAGCCGCCCCAAATTCCAAATCGCTCGTCATTTTGCAGTGCGTACTCCAAGCACTCTGACCTAACCGAGCACTGCGAGCAAATCTTTTTGGCGTCCCTTGTTGAGCCACCTTTTTCAGGGAAGAAAGCTTCTGGGTCTGTTTGGGAGCAAAGTGCGTCCTCTTGCCAGCCCAATGGGTTTGTTTCCTGATCACTGTAGGCACCGGCTACTCCTAGCCTGAGCACATCAACGAACCAATTCACTGGCACTTGACCGCGCTGTTCCATGCCTATCCCCTATCTAAAGAAACTTACTGGTGTAATTACACTGGTGTAAGTATGGTCCTGTCAAGTTTGACTATTTGGAAATTGGTCCAAATGTGACAAAACCTTAGAGGTAACCTTTAGCCATGAAACTTCTCGTAACTGGTGGTGCTGGCTACATCGGAGCCCATGTTGTGAGGCTCGCGGAACAAGCTGGACATGAAGTAGTAGTCGTAGACAACTTCTCTACTGGACTCAGCCAAAGGGTCGAGTGTGAGGTGGTGAACCTTCAACTTGCCAGTCCAGCTGCGCAATCTGAGCTGTCTGCGCTCATGCGAAAACATCGATTTGACGCCGTGATTCACCTTGCTGCTAGAAAGCAAGTTGGTGAGTCGGTGGAGAGCCCGGAGCAGTACTTCCTTGATAACTTGGGGGGTCTGGGCAATCTGCTTATCGCGATGCGCGAAAACGACCTTCACAAATTGGTGTTTTCCTCCTCCGCAGCAACCTACGGAATCCCGGATGTAGAAACCGTTTCCGAGGACTACCCGGGTAAACCAATAAACCCCTATGGCCAAACGAAGTTGATTGGAGAGTGGATGGTTGCCAACGCAGCGGTCTGGGGCCTCAAGGGCGTGAACCTTCGCTACTTCAACGTGGCCGGCTGTGAATTCCCAGATTTGGCAGATACCGCCGAACTAAATCTGATTCCAATCGCAATTGCACAGCTAAAAAGAGGGGACAACCCGATTGTCTTTGGCGACGACTATCCGACACCGGATGGAAGTTGCATCAGAGACTATGTTCACGTCGGAGATCTTGCCCGGGCGCACTTGATGGCCGTTGATTATCTCAATGCCGACACTCGCGAATACGCAACGTTCAACGTTGGCTCTGGATCTGGGGCTTCTGTGCTTGAGGTTCTTGATGCACTCAAGAGCGCGTCCAAAATCGACTTCGTTCCGGAAATCAAGTCTCGACGAGCGGGCGATCCGCCTCGACTTGTGGCTGATACCACAAGAATCGAAAAGGTTTTTGGCTTCAAAGCAGAGCATGATCTGGAACAGATTGTCAGCTCAGCTTGGGATGCTGCTAATAACTAGTTCGGCACCTTGAGGACCTGACCAACCCGAATGAAGTTGGCGTTATTTATGCCATTCAAGCTGGCCAAGGCTGATGATTTCACTCCAAGCTTGCGCGCGATTCCCCAGAGGGTGTCCCCCGCTTGCACCTTGTAGGTTGCTGGAGTAGCTGGCTCTGGCTCTGGCTCCGGCTGCGCCTGCTCAACATTTGTGTTTGAGGTGCCGGTTGGAATTTTCAACAATTGCCCGATGCTGATTCGATTCGGATTGGTGATTGAGTTGTAGGTCTGTAGAGCCGCAGTTGAAATTCCGAACTTATAGGCAATTCGAAGGAGAGTGTCACCAGACTGAACCCGGTACTCCACGTCGCCGGCAGGAACTACTGGCTCGGGCTCTGGAGTGGGCTCCGGTGCCGGTGCCGGGGTGGGCTCGGGCTCCACTGCTGGGGCAGATCCAGTGACGCCAGGAATCAAAATCAATTGACCGATGCGGATTCTATTTGGGTTAGAGATCTTGTTGAAGCTCTGCAGCAGGGAGCTGCTCACGCCAAATTTGGATGCAATTTTGCTCAACGTGTCGCCTGAAACAACTCGGTATTCCTGCTGCTGGCTAGGGGCTGGCTCAGGGTCCGGAGTTGGCTCAGGAGTTGGAGTAGGCGCTGGAGCAGGAGTTTGAACTGGAGCGGGCTCTTGTTCGACCACTTCTGGAATGCTGCCCTCAAATGTGAGCTCACCAAAATCTCCTGATGGTATTCCATCGAGCGACGCTAGTTGCACTGTGGCCGGAGCCGTGCCGGCAGATGGAATGCTGTTTGCGAAGTAGTTGGTCGCCTGAATGTAGCCTGGCCCGTCAGCCCGGAGGGTTGCAAAGTGAGCCCATGACGAAATTCGCTGTTTCTTGCCGTCGCTTACGAAATGGAGCACACCGCTGTTGGTTCTAATGAATTGACCAACGGACCTGGTTGAAAGCTCCATTGAGGCACAGGTGATATTCGCCAACGGATAGACGCTACCCGGGAATTCAGCGGCCGCAGCAGGTGAAGTTGGGTAGAGCACTCCCCTGTCTAGAAGATAAGTCTCTCCGTTGCACTGAACCTTGGCTGAGCTAAAGCCGGTTCTAGTTGTGAGAGCCTGCAGGTCAGCCTTGGGTACTGTATAGGTCTTTGACTTGGACACCGAAGGTGCCTGAGCGCTTGAGGCAAGCTTGATCTTGTTTGTTAGGTCATCTACCAGGTAAAGCGTACTTGAGCCGCTTTCCTTGACAATCGAACCCGGAGCAAGTGCCAGTCCAACCTTTTCTACTGCGTTGATGGCAGCCTGCGGAAGCTCAACAACTGCTGGCTGATCAATCAGCTTCAAAAAGCTCTTGACCATCGAGGCATCGCTGGTGATGCGGCGCTCTCCAGCCTGAACAAAGTAGGAGAACTTGTTGCCCTTGGATGTGACCACCGCCGGTGAGGCAAGGGTTGCATCCACGGTCGGAATTTTTGCCAGCACTGTGTCTGGAACAGTGACCACCAAATCGGTCCAGTTTTCTGGGTCGCTCACGGGCATCTTGCCGGCAGCGGTAATGACGTAGCTGGTGCCGGTTGGCGATGCCACGAAGCCCCTGATGACTTCAGGTTCCAGGGTTGCCTCAATTGCCTGGTAGTCAACCGAGGACGGTGCTTGATCAAACCACTTGGAGAGTCCAGTGTTGCTGACAAGTGAAGCGTTAAGGAAGAAGGTCTTACCGCCCGCTGCAATTGCAGCCTGGTTACTACCAGCGATCTGGAACATGACCGACTCCGACGCCAGTGCAGCCCCAGGCTGGAGTGAAGCAACCTGCTCAATGGTCATCGGGGTTGGAGTCAGGGCCTGGCCGCCAACTGTTTGAAGTGCAAGGTCATCTACTACGACGCGCGAGCTGGCATTTTCAATCCAGTAACGGTTGCCGTCTTCGGTGCTCACCAGTCTTGTCAGTGCCCCGCCGTCAACGAAGGTGTTTAGCTGAAGCGAAGTAAGCGATACGGTGGCGTCGCAACTGACGCCAAAAGCTTGAGCCACAGAGCAATCACTGGCCTGGTACTTCACTCCATCAACTAGGAGGTATTTCACGCCACTGGTTGAATCACTGACCAGCTGAGTCATCTCGCCGCTGGTGACAAAACTATCGAGGTAAGCCTGCGAAATCTCTCCAATTGGACCCATTGGTCGAAGTGCAGCCAACAGCCTTGAGTCGCTGACCAGGTACTTCTTGTCGTCAACGATCAGGTATGTCTCTGGCCCAGTTCCAGTAAGCAGGTAACCGCCACCGATTGGGGAGCCGAACCAGTCGTGGTAGAAGCGCCAGAAGTTTCTGTTTCCATAAGCACTGCAGCTGTCTCCGGAACCATAAAGATTAGAAAGAGCAGCCTGGTTAGGGGTGTATGGGGTGTAGTAATAAAGGTTTGCGGTCGCTTGGTTCTTTAGTTCAAAACTCTTTGTGCCACAGGATGATTTTGGATTGAACCGCATTGAAACGGTTCGGCCCGGCTTCCAGTAGGTAAACGATCCTTCCGGATTTCCATACCAGCGAAGCTGTTTTGCAGCCCGGTAGACCTGGTTGAAAAGGCCAACATAGACCTTGCCACAAATGCCTGGATCTGAGTCCGGGCAACCAAATCCCATGGCCGCCCTGTACATGTATGAAGTGGGCTTGGTTGATGTGACCAGGCCCTGCTCTTTTTGCAAAGTTGTGATCAAAACTTTCGGGCTGATTCCACAGGCGGTCGCCACACTGTAGATAACCTGCGCTGCGCTAGCGGTTGGGTTAGCCGGAATTGCGCTGCACGGGCCAATTTCTTGAGGCGCGGTGGCAGGAGTCTCGGGGATCTCAACCTTGATTGACTTCAGGCAGTCAATCGCAGGATCATCCGCGCGACAATTTGAGACCCTGGAATCCAAGAAAGTCTGGATGCCTGCAACGTCCATCGAACCAAAATCAAAAAAGACGCTGTCGCTAATAATCAATCCGGGATCAAAGGCTTCCCCTGGCGGCGCCGCGAGAGCCGGTGAAATAGCAGCTGGCATTGCGACCAAACCTGCCACCGCTAGCGCGACCGCGGAAAGTGTTCCGAACAACTTCTTCAGCATTTAGGGAATCACCACCGAGCTGGCTTTGGATGTTCCGAAGTGGTACTCCGACTCATACTGCACAGTCACTATTCCAGACCCGCTTGGCAGGTCAGAAAGCGGGAATTCAATTGGGAAGCATTGGGTGTAATCGCTCGAGGGTTGCGCTGCTACCGAAACGGACTTCTCGGTATCGCCGCCAATGAAACGCATGATGCAGGTTCCATCCTCTTCGGTAATCCCTTGAATTTGCGCAACAACCTCAAGCATGCCGGTGTCCAAGAAGGCATCGGCAATCAAAATCGTAACTTCGGATTCGATCCGAACAATTTCTGGAGTAGCGGTCTCAGTGGGCTCTTCGCTTGCAGTCGGCTCGGGCTCGGCTGTTACTTCCTCAGCGACTGGTTCATCAGTCGATTCAGTTGATGCCACGATTGCAGTTGGCTCTTCGGGGAGCGATGTTGCACCCCAGTTTGGATAGAACACGCTGCATCCGGAAAGCAACAGCGCAGTCACGGCAAAGCCAGAAGCCAACAACAACCTACGCATAACTCACCTCCAAGATACCTTCAACCTTAGGTTGAGATTCTGAAAAAGTGCTGAGCGCTCTAAGTGTTTTGGGAAATGGAAACCGGCATTCGAATGCTGATTAGAGGCTGGATTTCAGCTTTTCGTTCTTGGTTTCGACTTGATTAGCAAGTTGAGTTCGAAACTCATCCATCTGCTTCTCTAGGTCTGGATTTGAAACAGCCAGAATTCTTAGCGCAAGCAGGCCGGCATTCTTGGCGCCGTCAATCGAAACGGTGGCAACTGGAACCCCGGCAGGCATCTGGACGATTGAGAGCAGTGAGTCCATTCCCTCCAGGTTGGCAAGGCTCACTGGCACGCCAATTACGGGAAGCGATGTGATCGAAGCAATCATTCCGGGTAGGTGCGCAGCACCGCCAGCACCTGCGATGATCACCCGCGTGCCATTTTGGCTAGCCTGTTTTGCCCATCCCAACATTTTCTCTGGGGTTCGGTGGGCACTGAGCACCTCAACCTCGCAACGAAGGCCAAATTCCTGAATGACGTCGTGGGCCTGCTGCATGATGCGCCAGTCAGAATCTGAACCCATGACGATTGCTATTTCGGCCATTTTGCTCCTTCAGGTAATAAAAACACTCTAGGACTTAGATCTGGTTATAGATCGCAGCGGCAGCGCTGTGTGCCTTTTTCAATAGTTCAGCGGGGTGATCGCCAAGGGCGGTTATGTGTCCCATTTTTCTGCCGACCCGGGAAGATTTTTCGTAGCTGTGGAACTTGAGCGCAGCATCTACCCTCATGGCTTTGTCATAGTGCTCCGTGAAGGTGTTTTTGTCGTCTACTCCCAAGAGGTTTACCATCACTGCGGCCGGGGCCAAGAGCTCTGTGCTGCCCAAAGGGAGATCTAGCACCGCTCTCAGGTGCTGCTCGAATTGGCTGGTTGTGGCTCCTTCAATGCTGTAATGACCCGAGTTGTGGGGCCTCATTGCTAGCTCGTTTATCATCAGGCGACCGTCAGCAGTTTCGAATAGCTCTACCGCCATCATGCCGACAACGTTCAAACCAACCGCTATCTCTTCAGCTATTTTCCTGGCCGCAATGCTGTCAACCGGCTTTGGTGCTGGTGCAATTACCTCGGCACAAACTCCATTTTTTTGCACCGTTTGAACCACCTCATAGGTGACCAGATCGCCACTGGCGCTCCTTGCAACTAGCTGCGCGAGCTCCCTGACAAACGGGACTTTTTCCTCAAGCAGGAGCTCTCCGCCCAGCTTCTCGATTTGATCCAACCAGTCGCTTACCTGCAGCGAGTCAGAAACGACTCGAACGCCCTTGCCGTCGTAGCCTCCCACAGGAGTCTTGACGATGATTTCGGGCCCGTGCCTAGCGATGAAGACTTCGATGGCTGCAGCATCGGAAGCTGTTTGCCAAGCCGGAAGCGGTAACCCTAGCTCTTGAAGACGGCGGCGCATCAGGGCCTTGTTTTGGGCAAAAATTAGTGACTTGGGTCCGGGGTAAACCTTTAGACCCTCAGCCTCAAGCTGCTCCAGCAGAGCAACCGGCACATGCTCGTGATCGAAGGTCACAACATCCACGGTTTTTGCGAACTCTTGAAGCTGGCGGTAGTCGGTGTAGTCGCCGATTTTGGTGGCCGCCTGGTGGGCCGAAGAATGCTCTTGTTCGGCGAAGACCTTGAGTTCAATGCCAAGCGCAATTGCGGCAGGATGCATCATTCTGGCCAGCTGTCCGCCACCTATTACGCCAACCCGATGCATTTTTCTCCTGCCTGAATGTCTCTAGTTTCGCAGATGCCAGACGTCTGCGGCTGCCAAAGCGACCGGTTCTGGGCATTCGATTACCAGTCTGCCCTCGGCATCAATGGCCCTGGCGACTCCATAGAGGTTTCTACCACCGGGCAATTCAGCCCGGACCTCGGTGCCAAGAGTGGAACAGGCCGTTGCCAATTCGGTCTGAAATCTTGCAATCGCCTCTGTTGGGTTTTCGTTTAGTAGCTCCCAGTAGCTCTTGATTGCTGTTGCGACCAGTGAAATCAGGTGATCGATCGAGACCTCAGCGCCCAACTCGGACAGCGAAGTTGCGGTCTCAGGTGCGCCTTGCTGTGGCTGCAGATTCAGCCCCATGCCCAAAATCACTGCATTTGGACCGCTTAGTTCTGCAAGTATTCCGGCTAGCTTCCGGCCATCCACCAGGATATCGTTTGGCCACTTGATGCTCGCAGCTACTCCGAGGTCAACGACCACCTGCCTGAGGGCAAGACCGGCCATTATGGTAATCCAATTGGCAGCAGCACTGGTTTTCGGCCGCAGCAGCATGGACAGCGCCATTGATTTACCAGGCTCAGTAACCCAGTTCCGACTTAGTCTTCCGAGGCCGCCAAGCTGCGAAGCTGCAGTCACCGCAAAGAACTCTGGGGATTCGGGCCCCAGCCTACGAAGCAATTCCTTGTTGGTGGAGTCGACCTCAGCTAGAGCAATTAGCTCGGGAAAGTGGCTGTGTGCCTTGTCTAGCTCCATTTGATTAATGATATCGCACTGATAGGTTTTGTAGGAATGCGAGATGGTTTGGTGCCTTGCTTTGTATGGAATGTTCAAGACTGACTTGAATTTGACCGATAAAGTTAGGCAGATATACAAGGAGCGCACGTGTCAGAGAGTCCAGATTTATCTACCACTGCCGGTCGGCTAGCTGACCTAAGAGGTCGTTACCAAGAGGCAGTCCACGACGCAGAAGCAGTCGCGGTCACCAAGCAGCACGAAAAGGGCAAGAACACCGCCAGGGAGCGCATAGCGATGCTGCTTGATCCCGGCTCATTTGTTGAATTGGATGAATACGCTAGGCATCGCTCAACCTCATTTGGCATGGACGCCAAAAGGCCCTATGGAGATTCTGTTGTCACTGGAATCGGAACCATCAACTCCAGGCAGGTGGCCGTCTATTCACAAGACTTCACAATCTTTGGTGGCTCTCTAGGAGAAGCGGCCGGAAACAAGATCATCAAGGTCATGGAGCTTGCAATCAAAACCGGCGTACCGCTGATTGGGATTCTTGATTCTGGTGGCGCCAGAATCCAAGAGGGGGTAATCGCTCTTGGTAAATATGGTGAGATCTTCCGCCTGAACACAATGGCTTCTGGAGTCATCCCACAGATTTCAATCATTATGGGCCCTGCTGCCGGAGGCGCTGTCTACTCCCCTGCGCTGACTGACTTCGTGGTGATGGTTGATAAGACCTCAAACATGTTTGTTACCGGCCCCGACGTGATCAAGACGGTTACCGGTGAAGACGTGGGAATGGAAGACCTGGGTGGTGCACGCACTCACAATGAGACCTCTGGTGTTGCTCACTACTTGGCTGACGATGAAAAGGACGCCATCGACTACGTTCAGTCACTGGTTGGCTACCTGCCAGAAAATAACCTTTCGGAGTCAGTGACCTACCAATCAGAGAGCGAACTGGAAATTACCGAGGCTGACAAAAAACTCAACGAGATCATTCCAGACAGCCCGAACCAGCCCTACGACATGCACACGATTATCGAATCGCTGGTCGACGAGTCTGAGTTTTTGGAGATCCAGCCACTGTTTGCCCCAAACATCATCATTGGTTTTGCCAGAGTTGATGGCAGCTCGGTGGGCATCGTTGCAAACCAGCCAATGCAGATGGCCGGAACATTGAACATCGATGCCGGAGAAAAGGCAGCAAGGTTTGTTCGGTTCTGCGACGCCTTCTCGATTCCGATCTTGACCCTCGTCGACGTGCCTGGCTATCTTCCGGGAACCGATCAGGAGTGGGCCGGCGTGATTAGGCGCGGCGCAAAGTTGCTTTATGCATACGCCGAAGCCACGGTTCCGTTGGTCACTGTAATCACCCGAAAGGCCTATGGCGGTGCTTACATCGTGATGGGCTCTAAGCAACTTGGAGCCGACATTAACCTGGCCTGGCCAACGGCTGAAATCGCGGTTATGGGGGGTCAGGGGGCGATCAATATTTTGTTCCGTGACAAGCTCAAGCAAGCCGAGGATCAGGGCCTTGATATTGCTCAGGTCAGAGACCAGCTCGCCAAGGAATACACCTACAACGTTGCGAGCCCATTCCTGGCGGCGGAACGTGGTGAACTAGACGGCATCATTGAGCCAGCAGCAACTAGGTCCTCCGTGATTAGAGCGCTCAGGGCGCTAAAGACCAAGCGCGCGAATCTTCCACCGAAAAAGCATGGAAACATCCCGCTCTGATGCGCCAATACAGCGGGAAAGAGATCACCGAACTTATCGAAGTTTCCGGTGGCGATGAGAGCGAGCAGGCGGCCGCCATTGCGGTTGTCACTCAAGCAATCATTGAATCACGCAGGCTCGGTCGAATCGCAACTAGGAAACCCCGAACATCTTGGAACCGGGGTGAAGCTCAGCTGAGAGGAAACCACGTCAATGGTTGGGTGAATCAATTCCGGAAGTAACCTGTCCCCCAAACTAATTACCTGTTGCTGTTTCGAACGGAGCAGTTCGTTGCTATTTTGGAATCAGAAAAGCAAATGGGGGAAACAGGATTGGCATGCGCCAATCCTGTTTTTTTGTAAAGACTAAAGTCGCAGGAAGACATCTGGGGCCTCAGCCCCAGGCTGGAGAGCAACCATCGTCACCTTCCATTGCTCCTGATCAACGCTGCGAATCACGACTTTTCCAGTTCGCACCTGGCCCAGCTCTTTGACAAGGGTTCCGAAAATCTTGGATTTGTCGCGAGAGCTAATCGTCTCGAGTCCTCCGTCGTCCAAGAGCTGAACCTCGACACCGCGTGATCTGGCTTCGCGAACCGCCTTCACCAGCCCTTTTTGCTGAAAGCCCCGGGCGCGAATTTGATCTCGAATTCCAGCTTCGGTGAGTCGGGCCAATTGCTTTTCAGACTTGGTTAGCTTTCCGGATTTAGATTTGATCAGCTCCAGGACCGGAAGAGCGGTAGCTAAGGTCTGCTCAATTCGCCTTTTAGCCAACTGTCTAGCGGCAGATTCAGCCGCTCGACTGGCATTTTGAGAGACGGCCTCAGCCAAATACCTGTTAGCAGCCATTTCGCTTTGTGCGATCGCTCGTGATGCGGCTTGCGCGGTAATCACAATTAGGATTGCGCCAACAATTCCGCTGCTGATCAGCCCGTCTAGACCTCCCCAGGCAAGCACTTCGACAATCATGATTGCGGTTCCTGTAAATGCGACACCGGGTCGCTGTCGAACCGCAAGAACTGCCATCAGAGTCGCAACTCCCACCACATACCAGGTCACAGAACCAGTTTGAACCTCATCACCGATCGCTGCCGCACCGAGTAGGGGCATCACTGCAGCACCAATTAGCGCCAAAACAGTCGGCGCCGAGGATAACTTCAAGCTCTTGCGATCAAGCATCGCCCAGGTGAGCGCAACCAGGTAAAGCTGAAGCGTGAGGATTTCTGGAAGCTCGTGCTCATATTCTTGCCAGGCGAGTATGCCAATCGCCGCATGATAGTAACCGAACGCGAGCGTAAACAAAGTCAGCGGAACCCTCCGGATTACGTTCATTTTTCCCACCGAATGACGACGCTCGTGCCTTCCCCTGGAGCAGTTTGTATTTCAGCCTGCCCGCCAACAGCCGACATTCGACCGAGGATCGACGTCTGGATTCCAAGCCGATCCCGCGGAATTCGATTTAGCTTGAATCCAGTCCCATCGTCCAGAACCCGAACCTGAATTCCAGCTCCGTCAAGCACTTCCAAATCGACGCTTACATTCTGGGCCTCAGAATGTATCTTGGCGTTGTCAAGCGCCTGCAAAGTCGCCTCAGTAAGAGCCTCCGCAACCTCAAGCGGCACTCTCTCGAGGTCCGCCGGCATCACATTCACACTGAGCACCGGATAACTTTGGCGCGCTAGCTTTTCCAGCGCCAGGAAGAGAGCCCTACGAGTTACCAGGGAGGTCTTTGCTGATCCTGCTTTAGCCGTTTCCAGCTTTTCAACAGTCTCTCCAGCCAACTTGGCGCTGGCAAGCTGCTCTGACTTTGACTGCGCTGAAGCAGCAAAGAGCATCGTGTGCAAAACAGAGTCGTGGATCAGTGCATCCAGCCGCTGATCTTCAAGCTCCATGGCTTCGGTTTGAGCCATGGCAATGCTAGAAGCTGCAAGTTGCTGGTTGGCGGCATCAACCCTGTCTGCCCAATCTCTGGTGAGCGACAGAAGGCCGGCAACAGCGCCAGCAAACAAAAATACGTATAACGCATCCTGGAGTGCGAAGCGCTCGGGAACAGCGCTCCACCTGATTTGGAGCTCCGTCACCACCCAGGCAATCGATAAAACTGGCAAGAACGACGCGGTCAAAAAATTCTTGCCCACAACCGCTAGGCAGAATCCAGCCGGCCCCACCGCCCACCAAACCCATGGGTGCTCGAAGCTCAGGCTCACGGAGCTTGCGGGACCAATCAATTGTGGCGTAAGCGCCACTGTGACAAGCGTTGCAAAGGCATGCGCCACAAGGGCAGTGTCATTGAACTTTCCGATCAGCGCCGTAACAATCACGGACAAAACCGAGAGCGTGATCAGATAAAAGAAGGTGGCCGCAATCGGCAAGAACACTGCCTCTTGCTGAAAGTAATTTGCGACAACTTCGAGGTGGCTAAGTCCCAATACCAGGCCAAAAACCTGTCGCAAGCGCGGCTCAAGCTTGGACCTTGCCGCAGCAGGCAACACTGTGGTCATTTAGAGAAGGTCTCCAGAAATGATGCCGTCTTCGATAGCACGCCTATAAAGATCTACCTTTGTGCCGGCCTCTCGGCCAAGCTTGGCGTACTTCACCCGCACTCTGTCGATGTGCTCTTTGGCTGAACTCTGCTTAATTTCCAGTTGAAATGCGACCTGCTTTAGGCTCAGCCCCGATGCGTAGAGCGACAATACTTCGCGCTCGCGACTCGAGAGATTGGCCTCTTTGAAGTTTGCGTCGGCATCGATCATGGCCGAGGTCTCCGGATTATTGATGATTGCGCCCTCAGCCGCTAGCTTGATCGCGTCTGCCAAGTGTGACATCGGCTGAGATTTGGGGACGATAGCCAAGGCTCCGGCCCTAAGGGCCGCTCGCATCAGAACTGGCTTGTCGGCGATGCTGAAGATCAGGACCGCACTGCCGGTTGCAATCAGCTTTTCGACGTTGTCGGTTACCGATGAGCCATCGTCCAGCGAAAGGTCCATGACGACCACGTCGCAGTCATTACTTCCAAGGCTCTCGATCAGCTCGTCAACCGTGGGTGAGGATGCAACTAGGTTCAGACTCCTGGCTCTACAGCTCTCCGCAAATCCAAGCCGAACCGCCTCATGATCATCAACAATCGCTACTCTTACCTGCCCCATGGGTCAAGGCTATCGTGATAATGCGACAACAGTCTCAAAATGATGGGTGTGCGGGAAGATGTCAAAAGCCCTGATTGCCTTCATGCTGTAGCCGGCGATGCCCAAAGTTTTCAGGTCTCTGGCAAGCGCAACCGGATCACAAGCAACATAAATAAGGTTTCTTGGCTGTAGTCGAATCAACTGCTCAACAACCTTATTTGCCGCCCCAGAGCGCGGCGGGTCAAGCACGATTGTGTCAAAAGACCCGGCTGCTTGAGAGCGCAGGAACTTCAATACATCGGCCTTGTGAAACTTTAGATTCGGTAGATCCTGAGTGGAACGCTCGCCGTCCTCAATTGCCTGCTTTGCAGATTCAACCGCCAGGAACTTCGCGCCTGGATAGCTGTTGCTGAGAGTTGCACTGAATAATCCAACCCCAGAATAAAGGTCTAAGTTTTGCTTCTCAGAAGCGAACCCCAGTAGATCGGCAAATTCCTTGACGCAGCCGGTTAGCAGTTCCGGTGCCGCCTTATGAGCCTGCCAAAACGAACCCGGACTCAGCCGAAATGTCCGGCCCGCAACCCGCTCAATCAGCTGGGCGTCTCCGTTTAGTTTCTTGTCAATTGACCACTGCAGATTGCCAGTGTTGCTGGCTGCAATCTTAATTTTTTCAACGCCGTTGAAGTTCTTTAGATGCAGGCCCAGCTCTTCAATTTCGAGCACTGCCAGTGGTAGGTCTCTGGTGAATACGATTTCGTTGGTGCGAACCTTGGAAGGCCCCGCCGTTCCAGACTCATCGACATTTAGCTGAACTCGTGTTCGGTAGCGCAAGCCATTTGCCTGGTCATCCCCGGGAGCTGGCTCGACTTGAACATCGCTATCAAGGCCCGCCATGCGGCTAAGCGCTTCTCGCAAGACGTCCGTTTTGAGTGTTCTCTGGTAATCAAGAGCGATGTGACCAAACTCTGCGCCACCGGCTCCCCGCAAGGCTGCTTTCCAGAAGTGCTTGACCCGGTGCTCTGATGGCTCGATGACCTCCAGGGTCTCGGCTCGAAGGAAGCTCTTGGTGTCTTGGACTACCTTTGCGTTCACCACTTCACCTGGCAGCGCCCCTGATACAAACACCACCTTGTTATCGTGGCGGGCAATAAAAACGCCTCCGTGGGCGACTTTTTCAATTTTCAGCTTTAACATCACACCCCAAGTGTTCCACAGCTAACCTCTTAGCGTGACCGAATTAATTCTTGCCTCCACCTCGCCAGCCCGAAAAAAGCTCTTGAACGAGGCCGGTATTCGATTTATTGACAAGTCTCCTGGGGTCGATGAAGATCTTGAGGTTGAGCTTCACAAACCCAAAACTGCTGAGCAACTCACTGAGTTGCTAGCTAGAAAAAAGGCTGAAGCAGTGGCTGCGAGCGCCGCCAACGCCGTTGTTCTCGGGTGCGACTCCGCTCTGCTGCTAGATGGCGAAATCTTGGGCAAGCCGCTAACGGCTGAGGTCGCGATAGCCAGGTGGGGCAAGCTCCGCGGTAACTCCGGCACTCTCTATTCTGGCCATCACTTAATCGACACCCAGAGCAAGCAAGTCACCTCCCTGGTGACAAAGACTGAAGTGAATTTTTCTGACCTGAGCGATCGCCAAATTGCAAGGTATGTGGCAACTGGAGAGCCACTCCAGGTGGCCGGTGCCTTCACCATTGACGGGCTCGGTGGGGCCTTCATCGAATCGATTAGTGGCGACTACCACACAGTGGTCGGACTGTCGCTGGTTGGCCTACGAAAAATGATTACTGAACTGGGTCACGATTACCAGGACTTCTGGAGATAACCCACACGGATATTTAGATTTTTTGTAGGTTGGTTATAAATCCAAGGCCTAATCTGCCAATAAGCTATCGGATTATGACCAACCGCAAGATCTCCAAGCTGCTGATTGCCAACCGTGGTGAGATAGCAATCCGAATTATTCGAGCAGCCAAAGACTCTGGTATCCAGACCGTCGCTGTTTATGCCGATGGCGACCGGAACGCGCAGCACGTGAAGCTCGCCGATGAGGCATACAACCTAGCTGGAGAAACTGCGGCGGAGACCTACCTGGTGATCGACAAGATTCTCTCGGTTGCAAAGCGCTCTGGTGCAAACGCCGTCCACCCGGGCTATGGCTTCCTTTCCGAAAATGCTGATTTTGCGCAGGCGGTTGTGGACGCGGGATTAATCTGGATTGGTCCACCTGCGGCAGCCATTGCTGCACTGGGCGACAAGGTTTCTGCGAGGAAGATTGCAGAGTCAGTGGGGGCGCCCCTGGCTCCTGGCACCATTGATCCGGTTGAAACCGTCGAGGAAGTTGAACAGTTTGTGGCCAAGCACGGGCTTCCGGTAGCAATCAAAGCCGCCTATGGCGGAGGTGGCCGTGGCATCAAGATTGTGCGCGATGCTTCCGAAATCAAAGAACTCTTTGAATCTGCAACCAGAGAGGCGATCGCTGCCTTTGGTCGCGGTGAGTGCTTCTTAGAGAAATACCTTGAAAAGCCTCGACATGTTGAAACTCAGTGCCTCGCAGATGAGCATGGCAACGTGGTAGTTGTTTCAACCAGGGATTGCTCGCTACAGCGCCGTCACCAAAAGCTGGTGGAGGAAGCCCCCGCGCCATTCCTAACCGATCAGCAAGTGGCAAGCTTGTACGAGTCCTCGAAGGCGATCTTAAAAAAGGCCAACTATGTTGGCGCCGGCACTTGCGAGTTCCTAATTTCTGCCGACGGCACCATTTCCTTCCTGGAAGTAAACACCCGGCTCCAGGTGGAGCACCCGGTTTCTGAGGAAGTAACCGGGATTGACCTGGTCAGAGAACAATTCGCAATCGCCGAGGGTGGCACTCTTGACTACTCAGACCCAGATGTCAAGGGCCACTCATTTGAATTCCGAATCAACGGCGAGGATGCTGGCACTGGCTTCTTGCCGTCGCCCGGTCCGATTCACCAATTCTTGGCCCCATCCGGGCCCGGGGTTCGAGTTGACTCCGGTGTGGTTAGCGGGGATGTAATCTCTGGAAACTTTGACTCGATGATGGCGAAGCTAATTGTCACCGGGAAGGACCGCACCGAAGCCCTTGCTAGGTCCAGGCGCGCTCTGGCCGAGATGCAGGTGCTCGGCCTGCCGACGGTGCTTCCGTTTCACCGTGCAATTGTTGACCATGAAGCATTCATTGGTGACGGTAAGACATTCAAGGTCTTCACAAGGTGGATCGAAACCGAATGGGAAAACAACATTGAACCGTGGAGTGGAGCTCAGGAACCACTTCCGCAGCCTGAAGCAAGGCATGAGGTGATTGTTGAGGTTGCTGATAAGCGGCTCTCGGTAACGGTTCCAAAGCGACTGCTAGTTGGCGAGATCGGCTCTGCCCAGGGACACGCGCCGAAACGTAAGGCCAGCGCCCATAGCTCCGGCCACACCGGAGCAAAAGGCAATGTGCTTCTTGCTCCAATGCAAGCAACCGTTGTGAAGCTGGCCGTCGAAGTTGGCGCTCAGGTTGCAGAAGGTGACTTGGTCGCAGTACTTGAAGCCATGAAGATGGAACAGCCGCTTACCGCACACCGTGCCGGCGTGATTTCAAAAATAGGCGTTGAGGTCGGAGCAACTATTTCGGCTGGAACGCTAATTCTAGAAATTACCGACTAGTCAATTGGCTGGTGCAGGGCACTAGCAGCTTCAGAAATAGACCCGGATAGCGACGGGTAAACAGTGTAGGTTCTGGCCAGTTGGTCGACGGTCAACCTGTTTTCGATTGCCACTGCAATCGGATAAATCAAGTCTGAGGCCCGAGGCGCAACAACCACACCGCCGATAACAGTTCCGGAGCCAACCGATGCGAACAGCTTGATAAAGCCTTCGTCAACGCCCTCCATCTTGGCCCTGGGGTTTGTTTCAAGCATCACTTTGTGAATTTCTCCGCGCACCAGGCCCTGCTCGATCTCAGCCTGGCTCCATCCAACCGAAGCAATTTCCGGAGCAGTAAAGACATTTGAGGCCACATTTCTGAGCCTGGTTGGAGCTGAAACGTCACCCATTGTGTGGTAGACCGCAGTCCTGCCCTGCATCGCAGAAACAGAGGCCAGCGGCAAGGCCGTGGAGCAGTCACCAACGGCATAAACGTTCGCTCTGGAAGTTCTGGCGACCTTGTTTGAAATCACGTGTCCGGTTTCATTCAGCGCAACGTCCGCTTCCTCAAGCCCAAGATCCTTGGTGTTGGGAATAGCGCCAACCGCCATCAGGCAGTGCGAACCGGTTACAACTGAGCCATCCTCAAGGGTTACCTTCACTCTGTCCCCCAGGTTTTCAACAGCTGCTGCACGGGACTTGCTCAGAAGCTTCATTCCCTTCCGGGCAAAAACTTCTTCGATCAACAGGGCAGCGTCCTCGTCGTTTCCAGGCAACACCTTGTCTCTGGAAGACACCAGCGTCACTTGGCTTCCAAGATCAAGGTACGCAGAAGCGAATTCAGCCCCAGTTACACCAGACCCAACTACGATCATGTGTTCCGGCAGCTCGTCGATGCTGTAAAGCTGCTTCCAGTTCAGAATTCGCTTCCCATCGCAAGCTGCATTTGGAAGGTCGCGCGGCCTGGCACCGGTTGCCACGATGATTGTTTTTGCCTGAATCTTTTGTGGCTTGCCATCGGTGGGAGAAATCACCACGTGGTGATTGCCATCAAGTTTTCCGCGGCCAGAAATAACAATTACACCCTCGGCAATAAGGGTCTCCAGCATGTCCTCTGACTGGGATGCGGCCAGATCCAGAAGTCGCTTATTGATTGCCTCGAAATCAATCTTGATTTCAGGTGTTACTTCCTTGCCGTCGACTGCAAGGCTCACCCCAAGGGTCTTGGCCTGGGCAACCCGCTGCGCGGTTTCCGCTGTTGCAATCAGGGTCTTAGATGGAACCACGTCGGTCAGTACGGCGTTTCCACCAATCCCGTTTTCCTCGATCAAAACCACTTCGGCACCAAGCTGAACACCGGCGCGTGCTGCTTCATAGCCGCCTGGGCCGCCGCCAATGATGACGATTCGATGCTTAGTCATTTTTGATTCGATCACGCCCCTATTCTCCACCAACTTCATACCCAATTACTTGGCTAAACTGATTTTCATGACGCATCCGTTGAACCAAGTCAATGTTGACCCATTCGAAATAGCGCAGCAGGCGGCCGATCAAATCCGGAGTATTTCCGGCATTAAAAAGCACGACATCGCGCTGACTCTTGGCTCCGGTTGGTCAAAAGCTGCCGACCTTCTGGGTGAAACGGTGTGTGAAATACCGGCCTCCGACATCATCGGCTTTTCAAAGCCAGCAGTGCAAGGTCACGTTGGTTCACTGCGTTCAGTGCGCCTGTCAAATGGAAAGCACGCGCTAGTTATAGGCGCCAGGACGCACTTCTACGAGAACCATGGCGTGCGGGCCGTCGTCCACTCGGTTAGAACCGCGGCCAAGACTGGCGCAGAGGTAATGGTGCTCACTAATGGAGCAGGCGGAATCCAGCCCCAGTGGGCGGGCGGCGCGGCCGTTCTGATCTCAGACCACATCAACCTGACCGCCTCCAGCCCACTGGAAGGTGCAAACTTTGTGGACCTCACTAACCTTTACTCCCCTCGACTGCGCTCGATTGCCAGAGAGGTTGACGCGAGCCTGGAGGAGGGTGTTTACGTTCAGTTCCGCGGCCCTCACTACGAGACTCCAGCAGAGGTTCAAATGGCAAAGACAATGGGCGGCGACATTGTCGGAATGTCGACAGCCCTTGAGGCAATTGCAGCCAGGGAATCAGGAATGGAAATTCTAGGAATGTCGCTGATCACAAACCTCGCCGCTGGCATCCAAAAGACCCCGCTCAGTCACGCCGAGGTGATCGAGGCTGGACAAAAAGCAGAGGCCAGAATCTCCAAACTACTGGCCGAGATAGTGGTTCGTTTCTAATGGATTATATGGAAGCAGCCAGATCCTGGCTGGCCCAGGACCCCGACCCGGTCACTCGCGCTGAGCTAACTGAACTCATTGACACCGAGAGCGTCGCCGAAATTACTTCTCGCTTCTCTCAGCGCCTTGAATTTGGAACGGCCGGACTCAGGGGTGAACTGGGCGCGGGCCCAAATCGAATGAACAGAATTGTCGTTGCCCAAACTGCAAAGGGCCTAGCCGAATTTCTGACTCACAACCACGACACCTACCAAGACCGCGCTGGCAAACTGAGCGTTGTTATTGGCTATGACGGCAGAGTGAACTCAGATATCTTCGCTCGCGATAGCGCAGAGATTTTGCAGGCGAGCGGAATTCAAACCTTCCTGTTTGACCGGGCCGTGCCAACACCGGTAGCAGCCTTCACCGGTCGACGAATGTCCGCAAGCGCCACGATTGTGGTGACAGCCAGCCACAACCCACCAAGAGACAATGGCTACAAGGTTTATTTGGGTGGTCCAACTGGGCAAAGTCAGCTCACTCCCCCGCAGGATGCGGAAATCGCGAGCCTGATCAACAACATTGCCGAACACACAGCATTTGATGACATCGAGAAATCTGGTGATTACAGCCTGATCGGTCAGAGAGAAATCGACGCCTATTTGGAGAGAGCAATGGAGCTGATTCCTGGTGCGGAGTCAGAATTTGCAAGGCGTCGGAACATTTCCATCACTCACACCGCCCTACACGGGGTCGGCTGGTTTGTGGTGAATCAGCTGATGGTTAGAGCAGGTTTTAATTGTTCGCCGGTAGCAGCTCAAGCTGAACCAGATGGCTTGTTTCCAACGGTTAGTTTTCCTAACCCTGAGGAACAAGGCGCCATGGATTTGAGTTTTGAAACCGCCAAAAAGCTTCATAGCGATCTGATCCTTGCCAACGACCCCGATGCCGACCGGTTGGCAGTTGGTGTGCTGCAGGACGGCCACTACCGAATGCTGACAGGGGATGAGGTTGGAATCTTGCTTGCCGACCACTTGGCCCCAACCTCCAAGGTGATCGCCAATTCAATTGTTTCGGCTGACCTTGGTGCGCTAGCCGAATTCCACGGCGTTGACTATCAGCAAACGTTGACCGGATTTAAGTGGATTTCAAAAGTGCGAGACCTTGGATACGGCTACGAAGAGGCTCTTGGTTACTGCGTGGATCCGGACTATACGCCTGACAAAGATGGAATCACTGCCGCCCTGGTGATTGCCGAGATGGCGTCCAAGCTTGCGCTCAAGAACTTGAGCCTGGTAGACGAGCTTGACAGGATTGCCGACCAGTTTGGTCACGTTGCAACCGGTCAAGTCTCGATTCGGGTCACCAGCACCGAGACAATTGCAAAGATCATGAGAGGGCTCCGGGAAGCGCCCCCTGAACTCATCGCCGGCGACGCGGTGACCTTCGAGGATTACCTGGCAAGGACTGACGCAATGAAGACCGATGCCCTGATTTTCAAGGGAGCTCAGGTGAAGATCATCGTAAGGCCCTCTGGTACCGAGCCAAAACTAAAGTGCTACCTTCAGGCAACAGGTGAAACCCGAGACCAGGCTCATCACCTTCTGAAAGCCCTCAAAGAGTTTGCCAGCGCTACCTTGAACGCTTTGAAATAAAGTCGCGCACGCTCTTTGGGACTGGCAATCCAGCTGACTCCTGGTCTGCTGGGATGGCTGGTTGAGCAACGGAATCTAGTGGGATTATTCCTGCCCAAAAGCCACGATTCATATCCTCTTCTGGATCATCAACCTCGTTAGTTGCGATCTTGACCGAGGTCTCATTCAGGTCGACGCTCACGATTATGGTTGCGGCTGCTTCCTTCTTGGTCATCGGCCTCGCCTCTGCCACTCGACCCGGAATCAAGGCATCACTAACAATGTCTAGCGCTTGCATTTTCTGATCATCGGCAACCAGCTCCGCTTTTCCGAAAATTACAACAGAGCGATAGTGCATCCCGCTGTTGAAGGTGCTCCTGGCAACCTTCAGAGCATTGAGTTCGGTGATCGAGATGCAAACCTGCGGCTGGGTATCCAGGTGCCTCATCAGCCTTGAGCCACTTGAGCCATGAAGATAAATCTTGTCACCGGATCGACCATATGCCATGGGGATAACCATTGGTGCTCCATCAAGCACAAACCCAACGTGAGCAACCATGTTCAAATCGAGAATGTCGTAGAGGTCGCTTGTGCTGCCGGAAGCTTTGTAGCTGAGGCGCTTGAGAGTTGTCTTGTCTGAGGACCCTGGCGGCGTTGGAATGGTCATCTAGCCAATACTAGCTAAGGGTTGCCTGCAGCTTCTCGCCAAGCTCTGCCAGGTCAAAAATGTTGTTTATGGAGATAACTTCGGAGGGTATTCCACCTAGCTTTTCCACCAATTCCGGTGTTGCCAGGATTACCTGAGCCATTTGGTTAGTGCCACGGGCATCTTCTAGCGAAACCGCTTTGACTTCAGCCTCGATGCCAAGCATCGACAGGGCGCGCTCAGCGTTGGCCTTGAGAAGGACACTGGTTCCAATTCCGGCACCACACACCGCATAAATGAGCACGCTTAGATTAAAGCTGATTTTCGAACAAAATTGCGCTTATAACGCTTTCAGCGGAAGCATTTAACAAACTGTTCATAACCTGGCTGTCACTCAACTTCTCTGCGAAGGCAGCAAGCAAATCCAGATGACTTTCTGAATCTGGTGAGCAAAGTGCGAATACCAACGTAACCGGGTCATTGGCGCTGCCAGATTCGCACGGGGCAGCTAACTTCACAAGGGCCATGCCGGCTTTGATAACGGCCGATGAAGGCGGTGCGTGGGCAATTGCAACGCTAGGAGCAACGACAAAATACGGGCCCAGCGCCTCAAGATTCGCTAGGACCTCACCGATGTATTCGGGGTTAGCTTGACCGGCACTAACCAGCAGGCCGGTGGCTTCTGCTACCGCTTCTGAGAAGCTGAGTTCTTGAGCGGCTATTCGAATCGAGTCCTTATCAAAGTAACTAGACAGCACCCGAGGCCCTAGCAAAGCCCTGCTCAACCAGATCAATCAGCTCTTCGCGTTCGGTGAGTCCTTGGAAGGAGGCCTCGGCAGCGTTTAGCTGGAACTGCTCAAGATCTCCAAGCTGATAGCCAAAAGTGTCGACCAGGATCTCAAGCTCTCGGGTCAGATTCGTCCCCGACATCAAACGGTTATCGGTATTCACGGTCACGGTGAAGCCAAGATCGTAGAGGATGTCGATGGGGTGATCGGCCATCTTGTCGCCAAGCATTGCAAAGGCTCCAGTCTGGAGGTTAGAGCTTGGAGAAATCTCAAGTGCGATGTGACGGTCGTAGACCCACTGCGCTAGATCACCCAGCACCACAAGATCGGTGTCGCCGTCAGTCCGGGAAAACATGATGTCCTCAACCAACCTCACTCCGTGACCAAGTCTTAGGGCCCGGCCTGAAACTATGGCGTCCTTTATCGAATCCACGCCACCGGCTTCACCGGCATGGACCGTGACTGGAAATAGCTGTTCTGCAAGGTAATCAAAGGCAACCTTGTGACGTGAGGGTAGGAAGCCATCTTCAGGGCCGGCAATGTCAAAGCCAACAACTCCATCGTTGCGATGACTAACTGCCAGCTCAGCAATTTCTAACGCGCGGTCTGCCTGCCGCATTGCTATTAGAACCTGCCCGGTCCTAATTGATCCACCGCGGCCAGACACGTCCTCCATGCCTTGCTCCAAGCCATCCTGAACCGCTTCAACCGCATCATCCAGAGACAAACCGTTTTGCAGGTGCAGCTCTGGTGCCCAGCGCAGCTCCGCATATATAACGTTCTCGGCAGCCAAATCCAGAACAGCCTCGTATGCCACCCGTTGCAGCGCAGCTTTTGTCTGCATGACTCCAACGGTGTGACTGAAGGTCTCCAAATAGCGAACCAGCGAACCCGAGTTCGCATTTTCCATGAACCAATCCGCAAGCTCGAGAGCGTTGTCTTTCGGAAGTGTGTGTCCGGCCTCGCTCGCCAATTCAATGATTGTCTGCGGTCTCAGTCCGCCATCTAGATGATCGTGAAGAGAAATCTTTGGAAGTGCTTGGATGTCCATCGTGGTCCTAACTGACTCGGCCAAGCACCAGCTTACGAGCAGCAGGCTCTCTTTCAGAAATGCCGATTGCCTCTTCCGCAAGGGCAATCGCCCTCTCAAATCGCTCGGGAGTTTCGGTATAGAGGGTCATCACCGGGTCACCAGCTGTGACGGCAGTCCCAACTTGAGCGTGTATTTCAATGCCGGCGCCAAACTGAACCGCATCTTCCTTGCGCTCTCGCCCTGCACCAAGTCGCCAGGAAGCCACACCAACTGAAATCGCCTCCAGTGAAGATACGTAACCGGATTCTTTAGCCCTGACTACGTGCCAGTGCTCGGCCTTCGGTAGCGCTGCATCAGGGTCTCCGCCCTGAGCCTTGATCATTTCACGCCACTTTTCCAAGGCTTTCCCATTGGAAAGATTCTCGCGAGGGTCAACATCGGTAATTCCACTGAGCTTTAGCATTTCCTTGGCTAGCTCCACAGTTATCTCAATCACATCCTCTGGGCCGCCGCCAGAGAGCACCTCGATTGATTCCTCGACCTCGAGCGCGTTTCCAATTTTTTTTCCAAGCGGAGTAGACATGTCGGTTAGCAGTGCTGAGGTATTGACTCCAGCATCTTTGCCGAGCTGGACCAAAACCTTTGCCAACTCATTGGCGCGATCCAGCGTCTTCATAAATGCTCCGGAACCGACCTTCACATCCAGCACCAGCGATTGGGTGCCCTCTGCGATCTTCTTACTCATGATCGATGAGGCAATCAGCGGAATAGCCTCCACGGTTCCCGTGACATCTCGGAGCGAGTAGAGCTTGCGATCGGCTGGGGCCAGACCCTTACCGGCAGCACAAATAACAGCTCCGACTTCAGCCAGCTGACTGTAGAGCTCAGTGTTCGACATTGTTGCCTGCCAACCCGGAATGGCCTCTAGCTTGTCCAACGTGCCGCCGGTGTGACCGAGACCACGGCCGCTTAGCTGCGGCACGGCAATTCCGTAGGAAGCAACCAATGGTGCCAAGGGCAGAGTGATCTTGTCTCCCACTCCGCCAGTGGAGTGCTTGTCGGCGGTCTTGGCAGGTAAGCCAGAGAAGTCCAATCGCTCGCCAGAAGCGATCATCGCCATGGTTAGGTCTCTGATTTCCTCGCGGTTCATGCCATTGAGAAGGATTGCCATTGCCATTGCCGACATCTGCTCGTCCGCAACTATGCCGGAGGTGTAGTTCTCAACCAACCAATTGATTTCCTTGGTGTCAAGCACCTGGTGCTCACGTTTTTTGATAATCAGTTCTACTGCGCTATAGCTCATGAGGTTTCAAGGTCCTTTGGTCCGAAGGCGTCCGGGAGCACCTCGGCTATCGTTTTTATTCCAGAAATTGTTTGCAGCAGCATGCCCTCGGCACTGTGCTCATAAAGCAATTGTCGGCATCTGCCGCAGGGCATCAGAGGATTGCCCTTGCCATCAACGCACGCAAACGCAACCAGCTTTCCACCGCCGGTTCGAAACAGCTCACTGACAAGAGAGCACTCTGCGCAAAGGCCAAGGCCGTAGGAGGCATTCTCAACGTTAACTCCAGTAATTACACGGCCATCGTCGCAGATCGCAGCGGCTGCGACCGGGAACTTGGAATACGGTGAGTACGAATCCCCCAGCACCTGGCGCGCGGCATTAGTTAGCGACTCCCAGTCAATGCTCATCGTTAGCCCTTCGTATATGGAACTGCCAGCGCCTTCGGCGGTATCGACTTACCCACGAATCCGACCACGGCAATGATGGTCACCAAATACGGAACCATGGTGATGAAGTCAGTTGGGATACCCGGGCTAACCTGATTCGCCCAAACCCTCAAAATGATTGAGAATCCGAACAACAAAGCCGCAAGAGCAGCAGAAATTGGGTGCCAGCGACCCAAGATCACAACCGCCAGGGCAATAAATCCAAATCCGCCGGACATCTCTCTACCAAAGGCGCCCGCGTTGCCGATTGTCAACGCTGCTCCGCCAAGCCCAGCGATGGCACCGCCGATCGTGACCCACCAGAACCTAGTTCTTGCAACATTCACGCCAACAGTGTCAGCGGCCAACGGATGCTCTCCAACAGCCCTAGCCCGCAATCCCAGGCGGGTTTTGAAAAGAATGAACCACAAAACCGGGACAATCACCAGCGCCAAGAAGACAGTGATTCGGTTCTCAAAGAGAATCGGGCCAATCACCGGGATGTCGCTTAGCACTGGAATCTTAATGATTTCCAGGGTGCCCGGGAAGTTCACATTCTCGCCGTCCTCAGTCAGCCATTGCTGATAAAGGAAGTTGGTTATTCCGATCACCAGAACGTTCAACACAACACCGACAATGATCTGCTGCGCCAAGAAAACAATTGAGAAGGTGGCCAGCACCATCGACATCAAAGCGGCAGTAACCATGGCGGCAATAATCCCGAGCGTGAAGCTGCCGGTGATGGAGCTCACCACGGCTGCCATGAAAGCGCCCGAGAGTAGCTGACCCTCAATTGCGATGTTAGTGATACCGACGCGCTCGCTCATCACGCCACCCATGGCGCCAAGAATAATCGGCACCGCCAGAACCAAAGCGGTTCCAGCAATGAAGGTCACAGGAACTGTTGCGCCCGCGGCTAGCCAGCCCAGTAGAACGGTTATTCCGACCGCGCCGTAGACAGTCAGGACCCAAATTGGTGTGCGCTTGTTTTGCATCGAACGCCACAGCGCAAAGCCTGAAATAGCGATCATTGCGACTCCAGAGAAAATGCCAAGAGTGCTGGAATCAACATCGATCGCCGGCAATTGAACGACATCCGTTCTGCGTGAGATTTCAAAGGCAACCATGCCCTCTCTTCCCAAGAAGCCAAGCAACACCAGGACCAACAATCCCAGTGAGCTCATCACAATCGGCGCCTTGAACCCTACTTTTTCTTCGGTCTGAATATTCATGCTCATTTGGCACCTCCTCTGCTAACGAGTCGTTTTCGAATAGCTCCAAGGGCATTCGAGTTTTGAACCGCGGGCAACCTGAAGATAGCCCTGATTAGTGGCGGTGCCGCAATAAACAACACGATTGCTCCCTGCACGATGCCTAGAACTTCCGGAGATACGCCGATGACTTGCATCGAGGGAGCTCCTGCCTTGAAAGCGCCGAACAGCAGGCCTGCAAGCAGGATTCCAGGTCCGGAGGATCCACCCAAGAGCGCCACAGTAATGGCATCAAAACCGATGTTTGCGTGCGCAGAAGGTGTGACTCCAACTGCCACGCCAAGCGACTGGTTGGCCGCCGCCACTCCAACAAACCCAGCGGAGAGTGCCATCGCCAAGATGTAGGTTTTCTCGACATTGATTCCAGCTGCCCTGGCTGCATCGGGATTAAACCCGACCATCCGCAGCCTGAAACCAATAGTGCTGCGCTCCATCAGCCACCAGAAAACGACAACCGCCAACAGCGCGAAGATCAATCCCCAGTGAAGTGAATATTTGTCCCCGATCAACTTTGGCAACAGCGCTGTCTCGGCAGCCGGGTCAGCTTTTGGGTTTCCAGTGGCACGGGCCTCCTGCAATAGGGCTGGATTGCGCATTAGAAAGGTAAAGAAGTAAAGAGCAATGTAGTTGAGCATGATCGTCAAGATCACCTCATGGGCACCGGTTCTAGCCTTTAGGAAACCCACCATTGCCCCAAGGAGCGCGGCCCCCACGATTCCGGCAATTAGAGCAACGATTGTGTGCAGAACAAATGGCAGCTCCAGACGAGTTGCCACGAAGGTTGCAAAGATCATTCCGAAAATCAACTGGCCGGTGCCACCGATGTTGAAAAGCCCAACTCGGAAAGTCAGACCAATTCCAAGACCCGCCGCAATAAGTGGGGCACCGAGCCTCAGGGTTTCGGTGAGCGGACGAATCGCCTTTTCGAAGGTGTCAGCATCAGCGTTATAAATTGCACCCCTAAACAGCGCACCATAGCCCTCACTCACTACCTGGACGGCAGCGCCAAGGGCGTCGCTTGGCCTTGAGAAAAGGTAACCCAGAGCCTCAATGAACTCCTTGTTGGAGCCAATCATGAAAAGCGCTCCCACCAGGAAGCCCAGCAGCACCGAAAGAACTGTTCTGGTGAGGCCGCCTGAGAGAATCTCTTTCACGGCCTGAGCCATGGATTCTTCGTTCTTTTTTACATCACTCATGCGGTCACTCCAGCCATCAGCTTGCCCAGGTCTTCTCTAGATGTTTCCGGGCCAACAATTCCTACAATTTTGCCGCGATACATAACTGCGATCCGATCGGCCAGTGCCAGCACCTCATCGAGCTCAGTTGAAATCAGGACCACAGCCTTGCCCGCATCGCGCTCGGCAATAATCTGCTCATGAATGAATTCGATTGAACCGACATCCACTCCGCGAGTTGGTTGGGAGGCAATCAGCAAGCTGACATCCCTTGACAGCTCCCTGGCTACAACCACCTTCTGCTGGTTTCCACCAGAGAGTTTTGATGCGAGCGTCTCGGAACTAGGTGTTCGAACATCGAACTGCTCAACTAGCTCATCAGCGATTTTCTTACGAGCACCAAAATTTATGGACAGCCCCCTTGTGAAGCGAGACTTAAAGGATGTATTCAGCATCAGGTTCTCGGCGATTGTGAATTCGGAGACTAGACCATCGGTCTTGCGGTCCTCAGGGATGAAACCAACACCGCTCTCAAGAACATCGCGAACGCTAGCCGTTGAGATGTCGATTCCATTGATTGTGGTCTTGGCTTCGGGGTCAATGGACTTTCTCAGCCCGAGCAGATACTCGGCCAGTTCGGTCTGCCCATTTCCTTGAACTCCCGCCAAAGCAAGGATCTCTCCGGCCTTCACTTCAAAACTCACGTCGTTTACCATGCGCTGGGAGCGGTCATCCAGCACCGACACGTGACTAACCTCGAGAACAGTCTCGCCGGGTGCTGCTGGCTTTTTGTCAATTGTCAGAATCACCTCTCGGCCAACCATGAGGGAGGCAAGTTCCGAGGTGGAGGCATCAGGTTTTGCGGTTCCAACCACCTTGCCAAGCCGAATAACAGTGATCTTGTCGGCAACAGCCTTGACCTCACGCAGCTTGTGTGTGATAAAGACGATTGAAGTGCCCGTTGCAGCAAGCTGCTTCATGATCTCCATGAGCTCATCGGTTTCCTGCGGAGTGAGCACTGCAGTTGGTTCATCCAAAACCAAAACTTTGGCGTCTCTTGAAAGCGCCTTGATGATTTCTACCCGTTGCTGAACGCCAACTGGCAGGTCAGCAATTAGAGCATCGGGGTCAACATTGAAACCGAATCGCTCTGAAATTTCTATAACTTGTTGCTTGGCCTTGGCCAGGTCAATAACACCAAGTGCCTTGGTGGGTTCGTGTCCTAGTGCGACGTTTTCAGCAACTGTGAACACGGGAATCAGCATAAAGTGCTGGTGGACCATTCCGATTCCGGCGGCCATTGCATCGCCGGGGCCGGAGAACTTCTGAACGATACCATCGAGTTCAATGACTCCCTCGTCCGCGGTGTAAAGACCGTAGAGCACGTTCATGAGGGTTGATTTGCCGGCCCCATTTTCACCAAGAAGGGCGTGAATCTCTCCAGGCTCAATAACTAAATCAATTGAATCATTTGCCGTTACCTGGCCAAACCGCTTGGTTATTCCGCGAAGCTCTAATTTCACTTGGCACTCCTTTGTGCAAACACTCTATTTGATAAAAGCAAAAACTAAAGGGCCGCAGGATTTCTCCTGCGGCCCTTTAGTTACTTACTAGCTAAGTGGGTCAATTTCGCCGGAAATAATTCCAGCTTCTAGCTCGACTAGTCGAGCCTTAACCTCATCAGATAGCTTGGCGTCGAAGTCATAGAACGGGCTTAGGCCAGTTCCACCGTTAGCCAAGGTTCCGATGTACGCATCGCCTGAGAAGGCTCCGCCAGATGAAAGCTCAGCAATGATGTCGTAGACAGCATTGGTCATGCGCTTCTCAGCTGAAGTTAGAACGTATGGAGCATACTCTGGGCTGCTAAGGGCTACGTCCTTGTCAACACCAATCATTACGCCGTCAATGCCGGCTTCCTTGATTGCCTCAGAAACTGCACCGAACTGATCTCCACCAACTGGGAAAATAACGTCAGCGCCGTCGTTTACTAGGGCTGCAGCAATCGCCTTTGAGGTTCCAGAGTTAGGAACAAAGTCACCGGTGAACTGACCGGTCTGAGCAATTGCGTCCCAGCCAACAACGGTTACCATCTCGCCAGAGTCAGCAGCGTAAGCCATCGCTCCGTAGTAGAAGCCATCCATGAAGTCAGTAACAGCAGGGATCTGAACTCCACCGTAGGTTCCAACAACCTTGGTTGTTGAGTAAGCAGCAGCTACGTAACCAGCAAGGTAGCTTGACTGGTTCATTGTGTAGCCAACTGGCTTTAGGTTTGCATTGCCCTCTGACCAACCATCGATGGTTACGAAGTTCATGTCTGGGTTTGCAGCAGCAGCAGCGTTTACGTCAGCTACTAGGTTGAAGCCAACTGCGAAGGTTACGTCACAGCCCTGGTCAATCATTGCCTGCAAGTTTGGTGCGAAGTCTTCAGCAGAGTTTGATTCTGCGTCAGCAATTTCAGCGCCTAGTTCAGCCTGAGCCTTCTCAAGTCCGTCGTATACCGACTCGTTGAAAGACTTGTCGTTCCAGCTTCCCTCGTCAGATACAGCACATGCTAGGTAATCAATCGCTGGTGCTGCTTCTTCGGTCTGTGTTGCAGCAGCAGTAGTCTCTGCTGCCTCTTCCTCAGGTGCCGCAGCACATCCGGAAAGCACTAGAGCCGAAACGCCCATTAGGGCGAATGCAGCAGATGCATTTCTTAACTTCAAGGTTCCTCCTGAATTTTTTTGGAAGGCGCGGATGGCGCCTGTTTGACACTTACTTTAGTGGGAGAAATGAAGCCGAAAGAACAAAAAATTCAGCTTAATCAGATTGGAACAATTCCTACAGCAAATCGGAGTGCCCGGTTTGCTTCAAGGCCTCAACTAGAGCTTTAACCTTCTGTGCATGCTGCTTGGTGGTTACCAATAAGGCATCTGGAGTATCCACCACAATCACATCTTCCAGACCGATCAATGCGACCAGCCGATTCGTGTCACTCACCAGAATTCCGCTGGAGGAATCGGACAGCACGCGAGCCGAACCTAGAACTGCCAGATTGTTGCTCTTGCCCTGTGACTGGAGCTCGGCAATGGCGGCAAAGTCTCCGACATCGTGCCACTCAAATGCCGCCGGCACCACTGCAACCAGTCCGAGCTTCGCCGCTGGCTCGGCAATGGCGTAATCGATGGCGATGCGAGTGAGCTCCGGCCAAAGCTCGTGCAGCTTCTGTTCCTGCTGATCGGTATCCCAGTACTCGGCCAATCGCATAATTCCAGCGTGAAGCTGAGGCTGAGTCTTAGCCAAAACCTCTAGCAAAAGTTTTGCTGGAGCGATGAACATTCCGGCGTTCCACAGGTACTTGCCGTTGGCCACAAACTTCTTGGCCTTCTTGATCTCAGGCTTCTCCACGAATTCCGCAACCTCGAATCCCGGCCCTTGCTTTAGGGCCTGACCTTTTTTGATGTAACCAAATGCGACCGATGCTTCAGTTGGGACGATCCCGATTGTGACAATCTTGTTGGTGGCGGCAATCTTGATGGAGGCCGAAATCGCTTCCTCAAATTTCTGCTGGTCGGTAATCACATGATCGGCGGCGAATGAGCCGATAATCACATCTGGGTTTCGCTTATACAAAACTGCTGCGGCCAGCGCTATCGCCGCAGTTGAATCTTTTGGCGAGGGCTCGAGAATTAGATTCTCCTTGGCAAGCCCAGGAAGTTGCTCCGCAACCAACCTGGCATGAACATCGCCGGTCACGACCATTAGCTTGTTCTTGGTAATCGGCGCCAACCGATCCCAGGTGTCCTGTAGCAGTGTTTGACCACTGCCAGTCAAGTCATGAAGGAACTTTGGTGCGCTGGCACGAGATAGAGGCCAGAGCCTCGAACCAACTCCACCGGCCGGAATAATTGCAAAGAAGTTCTCGGTTGGATCAATCTGATTAGTGTCCACATCTAAACACTAGATGTTCTTGCTTAGATTCCAAAAGCAGCTTGGTTGCTGAGGTACACTTATAGGAAACAACTGTTCTATCCATGGAGGCTAGCTTGGCAATTCGGCCAGCAGGAACCCTTTACCGAGGCAAAGTCGGAATGTGGTCCTGGGTACTTCACCGTATTAGCGGTGTTGGAATCTTTTTCTTTTTACTTGTACACGTTCTAGACACCGCTCTGGTGCGGGTGAGCCCGGAGGCCTACAACGTGGTCATCGAGTCTTACAAAACCCCAATTGTTGGATTGGCGGAGCTTGGCCTAGTTGGTGCAATTCTGTTCCACGGCCTCAACGGCTTGCGCGTAATCGCAATTGACTTCTGGTCCAAGGGAACGAAATACCAGAACTTTATGTTCTGGGCAGTAATTGCCATCACAGTCATCGCAGTTGCAGGGTTTGCGCCGCTGCACCTTGCCCGAGTATTTGGTCACTAGGAGGTCGACAATGAGCGTAACAATTGAGACACCTAACAGACCAAGAAGCCGCAAGCAAGCCAACTGGGAAAAATACGGCTGGCTGTTCATGCGAGTCAGCGGGCCACTACTGGTTGTTTTGGTCTTCACTCACCTGGTTGTGAATCTGGTGCTGGGCGACGGAATCAAGGCAATTGACTTCGCTTTTGTTGCCGGCAAATGGGCAGACCCGTTCTGGCAGGTTTGGGATCTTGCAATGCTGTGGCTAGCACTTATTCACGGCACCAACGGCATGCGCACCATCGTGAACGACTACACCGAGAAGGTGAAGGTGCGCAAAGCGCTAACCACGACCCTGTGGGCGGTTTGTGCGCTGCTGATTCTGCTTGGAACCCTGGTGATTTTCACTTTTGATCCATGTCCAGCCGGAGCCTCGGCTGACCTTCTAGCCTCATTTTGCCCAGCAGCATAAGTAAAGGAAGAACATTGCCGGAGAATACGACCGCCAACGACAACATCACCTATCACTCGTTTGACGTACTGATAGTCGGTGCCGGTGGTGCCGGCATGAGGGCTGCGATTGAGGCTGGCTCTGATGCCAATGTTGCTGTTATTTCAAAACTCTTTCCAACCCGTTCCCACACCGGTGCCGCCCAGGGCGGTATGGCTGCAGCTCTTGCCAACGTTGAGGAAGACAGCTGGGAATGGCACACCTTCGACACCGTAAAGGGTGGCGACTACCTGGTGGACCAGGATGCGGCTGAAATTCTGGCTAAGGAATCGGTTCAAGCAGTAATCGACCTCGAGAACATGGGATTGCCTTTTAACAGGACCCCTGAGGGCAAGATTGACCAGCGTCGTTTCGGTGGCCACACCAGAGACCACGGAAAAGCGCCAGTTCGACGCAGTTGCTACGCAGCCGACCGCACGGGCCACATGATCCTGCAGACTCTTTACCAAAACTGCGTGAAGTTGGGAATTAACTTCTTCAACGAGTTCTATGTTCTGGACTTGGTTATGAACGAGGGCAAACCTGCCGGTGTTGTTGCCTACGATTTGGCAACCGGAGACATTCACGTATTCGCCGCAAAGTCAATTGTCTTTGCAACCGGTGGTTTCGGAAAGATCTACAAAACCACCTCGAATGCGCACACCCTGACCGGTGACGGCGTTGCGATTGCCTACAGGCGAGGAATCCCGCTTGAGGACATGGAGTTTTACCAGTTCCACCCAACCGGCCTTGCCGGTCTTGGCATCTTGCTGTCTGAGGCAGCCAGAGGCGAGGGTGGAATCCTTAGAAATGCATCCGGTGAACGATTCATGGAGCGTTACGCGCCAACCATCAAGGACCTGGCGCCGAGAGACATGGTCGCCAGAGCAATGGCCAATGAGGTTCGCGAAGGCCGCGGAGCGGGTCCAAACAAGGATTACGTTCTCCTGGACCTAACCCACCTAGAGCCTGCCGTGATTGACGCCAAACTTCCAGACATCACCGAGTTTGCAAGAACCTACCTGGGCGTTGAACCGTACACGGAGCCAGTTCCGGTGTTCCCGACTGCTCACTATGCAATGGGCGGAATTCCGACCAACATCAAGGCGGAGGTGCTCTCTGATAACGACACCGTAATCCCCGGTCTGTATGCAGCGGGTGAATGTGCCTGTGTTTCAGTTCACGGAGCAAACCGCCTTGGAACCAACTCACTATTGGACATCAACGTCTTTGGAAAACGAGCTGGCCAGTACTCAGTTGAATATGCCAAAACCGCCAAGCAGGTTCCACTTCCAGAAGATGCAGCTCACGATGTGCTTGCAATGATCGAGAAGGTCCGCAAGTCAAAGGGCAAGGAAAAAATCGCCCAGCTTCGCAAAGAGCTGCAGGACTCAATGGACAAGAATGCTCAGGTCTTTAGAACAGAAGAGACACTTCAAGAGGCATTGGACAAGATCCATGAGCTTCGCAAGAGGTATGAGAACATCGCGATCCAAGATCAGGGTAAGCGCTTCAACACCGACCTACTGGAGGCAATCGAGCTTGGATTCTTGCTTGACCTTGCCGAGGTAACTGTCGTTGCCTGCCGCGAGCGCCGCGAGTCTCGTGGGGCTCACTTGCGTGAGGACTTCCCGAACCGTGACGACAAGAAGTTCATGGTCCACTCAATGGTTTATAAGAGTGACAAGACCGACAAGAAAACTGGCACGAACATGAAAATTGACTGGAAGCCAGTCGTTATCACCAACTACCAGCCGATGGAGCGTAAGTACTAATGGCAGATCAGGCAGTCCCAACGATTGACTCCTTCACCGTCACATTATTCGTCAGGCGGTTTGACCCTGAGACTGATCAAGAGCCGAAGTGGGTCGACTACGACGTAGAAATGTTTGGCACTGATCGAGTGCTGGATGCTCTCCACAAAATCAAGTGGGAACAGGATGGTTCACTGACCTTTAGGCGCTCCTGCGCCCACGGTGTTTGCGGTTCGGATGCAATGCGCATCAACGGTCGTAACCGACTTGCCTGCAAGACATTGATCAAGGACCTAGACATCTCTCAGCCAATCTACGTGGAGCCAATCAAGGGCCTTCCCGTGGAGAAGGACCTGATTGTTGACATGAACCCCTTCTATCAGGCTTATAAGGACATCAACCCGTTCCTAGTTGCCAACGACAAGCCCGAGAAGGAGCGCCTGCAGTCTCCTGAAGACCGCGCTCGCTACGACGACACCACCAAGTGCATCCTGTGTGCCGCCTGCACCACCAGCTGCCCCGTGTTCTGGACTGATGGCCAGTACTTCGGTCCTGCGGCGATTGTGAATGCACACCGATTCATCTTTGACTCTCGCGACGAAGAGGCGCAGGTTCGACTAGACATTTTGAACGACAAAGAGGGTGTGTGGCGTTGCCGCACCACCTTCAACTGCACCGAGGCCTGTCCTCGTGGCATTGAGGTAACCAAGGCAATTGCAGAAGTGAAACAAGCAATTCTTCGGGGAAGGGTCTAGCGCTCTTCCTGGTTTAGAAACCACATGAAACTAGACCGCAGAACTGCCCTGACCGGTGCCGTTGCCGCAACCGGCGCCTTGACCTTGGCGGCCTGCGCCGCAGAGCCAGAGGTTGCCGCAACCACTCCCCCGAGTGCGACCGTGGATCAGGTGGAACCTGCGACCTCTGGCGAGACGCTACTGGGTCCAACCGCTGAGATCATGGTCGGTACCGGCAAAAAGTTTGAAATCTCCAGCGCACTGACGATTTTGGTGACGAGGCCGAACCAAGACACCTTTCGTGGCTTCAACGCCTCCTGCACGCACTCCGGCTGCATTGTCACTGGAGTGAAAGACGACCAAATCGCCTGCGGTTGTCACGGAGCTCGGTTCAACACCGACTCTGGAGAGCCGGAAGCTGGACCAGCCAAGTCGGCTCTGGGCAAAATCTTGCTAGAGGTCCGCGGTGCGGACCTGTATGCCCTGATCTAGCTCATAGATTGGTGTCAATGATCCAGATTGCAAGCGTAAACGTAAACGGCGTTAGAGCCGCCGCCAGAAAAGACATGGGCTCCTGGGTTGCAGAGATGAAACCTGATGTGCTCTGCCTCCAGGAAGTTAGAGCTCCAAGGGCCGACCTTGTTGAACTGTCAACAACCGGTCCACTGGCAGCCGACAAGCCATGGGAAATTTATGACGACGAAGCCTCGGCAAAGGGCCGGGCCGGTGTCGCTGTTTTGTCTCGACACAAGGTTCTTGCCACCAGCACAAATCTAGGCCGAGAGGATTTTGATTCGGCCGGTCGATGGCTCGAAGCAGAGATAGATTTCTCAGGCACCACTGTCACCGTGATCAGCTGCTACGTGCACTCTGGTGAGGCTGACACCCCAAAGCAGGTTGAGAAATACAAATTCTTGGATGCCATGACCCTGCGGATGCAGGAACTTATTGACAGCGGCAAGCACGCCGTGGTCGTGGGTGACTTGAACGTTGGTCACACCGAGCTGGACATTAAAAACTGGAAGGGAAACCTGAAAAACGCTGGCTTCCTTCCAGAAGAGCGTGCCTACTTCGATGGCTTTCAGGCCACGGGTTGGGTAGACATGGGAAGAGCGGCTCACCCGGAAACCCCCGGCCCCTACACCTGGTGGTCCTATCGAGGCCAGGCCTTCGACAACGACGCCGGGTGGAGAATTGATTATCAGCTGGCTACCCCAGAACTTGCCAAACTCGGGCAGAATTATCGAGTTGATAGAGCGCCAAGCTATGACACCCGGTGGAGCGATCACTCTCCAGTGGTAGTGGAATATGACCTTTAGGGGTAGAAATGACTAAACCCAATTTGCTTTCAGGCATGCAGCCTTCGGCTTCCAGCCTGCACCTTGGAAACTACCTTGGCGCGCTCAAGCAGTGGGTTGCGATGCAGGATAAATTCAATGCCTTTTACGTCATTGTTGACCTTCACGCAATCACTGTTCCTCAGGACCCAAAAACGCTTCGAGACAACACCAGAAGGACCGCAGCTCAGTACTTGGGAGCTGGAATTGACCCGACCAAGAGTGCGCTGTTTGTCCAGTCCCATGTTCCGGCTCATGCTCAGCTCGCCTGGGTGCTGAACTGCATCACCGGTTTCGGCGAGGCCTCGAGAATGACGCAATTCAAGGACAAAAGCCAGAAGGGCGGCGCGGACGCCTCCTCGGTTGGTCTGTTCACCTACCCAATTTTGCAGGCCGCTGACATTTTGCTTTATCAGCCCGAGGCGGTCCCTGTTGGTGAGGACCAGCGTCAGCACCTGGAACTGACAAGGGACCTGGCAATGCGATTCAACTCGCGCTTTGGTGAGACCTTCGTGATCCCAAAGGCCGAGATTCTCAAGGAAACCGCCAAGATCTACGACTTACAGCTTCCGACGGCAAAAATGTCAAAGTCCACTGCCGAACCAAAGGGCTTGATCAACATCATGGACGAGCCTGAGTTGATCACCAAAAAGATCAAGTCGGCAGTCACAGACACCGACGGTCAGATTATTTTTGACCCAGAAAATAAGCCGGGTGTATCGAACCTGCTTGGGATTCACTCGGCGCTTTCAGGCAAATCCATCAAGGACCTAGAAGCCAGCTTTGCGTCTTCAGGCTATGGGGACCTGAAAAAGGAAGTTGCAGAAGTTGTGGTCTCCTCGCTTGAGCCCATCAGAGTGAGAACCAATGAATTACTTGAGGACCCCGCCGAGCTAGACAGGCTCCTGGCCATTGGAGCCGAACGAGCGAACAGCCAGGCGGAGCAAACTTTGAAGCTGGTTTACGAGCGCCTGGGTCTAGTGGCTGCGCTCTAAAGGAATTTCTCAGCCAAAAAGAGTATTGTTCTAATAAGCACAGTTCTTCGGGGTCAGTGAAAATCTGAGCCGGCGGTTAAAGTCCGCGACCCGACCGGAAACATCGCAACCAGCGGTGCAGTTTCTGTCGGTTGACTTGGTGAAATTCCAAGACCGACGGTTAAAGTCCGGATGGTAGAAGAACTTGGGCGCTATTTGCGCCCGCTTTCTTTCCGCGCCCGCGGTCTGTGTGAAACAGAACCGAGAGGGCAAGATGCCAACGCAAGAGCAACTAGAAGCTGCGATGCGGCGCGCTCTGGCAATCTCGCTTCAGGGGCCAGCATTCGGGGTCAATCCTCAGGTGGGCTCCGTGATTCTGAACCCGGATGGCGACATTGTTGCCGAGGGTTACCACAAAGGCTCCGGTACCGATCACGCCGAAGTGATGGCATTGAAGAATTTTGCTCAGGCTTTTCCTGACACACCCCTAACCAATCACACTGCTGTGGTGACCCTAGAGCCCTGCAACCACACCGGAAAAACCGGCCCGTGTTCAAAGGCGTTGGTCGATGCAGGAATTTCCAGCGTTGTCTTTGCAGTCAGCGACCCTGGCCTCGAATCTGGCTCGGGGGCCAAAACCCTGACTGATGCCGGCATCGAAGTTTCAACGGGACTGATGATGCACGAGGCTGAGGATCAGAACCGTGTCTGGTTGACTGCTAACCGACTAAAGCGACCTTTTGTAACCCTGAAGTGGGCAAGCACTCTCGATGGCCGCAGTGCCGCTCAAGATGGCTCTAGTAAGTGGATAAGCGGTGCTGAGTCTCGTGCCGACACTCACTTCAGAAGATCCGAGGCAGATGCCATTTTGGTGGGAACTGCGACTGTGATTGCCGATGATCCTGAACTGACCGCTAGGAAACCTGACGGAGGCTACTACGAGCACCAACCGGTGCGAATCGTAATTGGTGAAACTGAATTGCCAAGAAATCTAAAGATCTTCAACGACCAGGCCCCGACTGTTGAGATCCGCACGCGAGATCTGAATCTGGTCATGGCTGAACTATGGAGTCAGGAGCTCAAGCACGTCTTTGTTGAGGCGGGTTCGACCCTAGCTAGCGCTCTGGTTGCAGAGGGTCTGGTTGACGAGTTCTTGGTTTACATGGCCCCAATGCTGCTGGGTGGAAGCGGCACTGCCATTGGTGACATTGGAGTCACCAGCATGGACCAGGCAATGGAGCTGGAGATTTTGGAAACAACCCGTATCGGGAAAGACATCTTTATTAGAGCAAGGAGCGCATGATGTTTACTGGAATTATCGAAGAGCTTGGTGAGGTAACTGGAATTGAGCAGCAGCCAGACGCGCTAAGGCTCACTATCAAGTGCTCCAAGGTGCTTGAGGATCTAAAGCGCGGTGATTCGATCTCCTGTTCCGGCACTTGCCTGACGGCAATCGAGATTGACGAAAATGGCTTCACTGCCGACGTCATGATGGAATCAATCAGGCTCACCAGCCTGAGCGAGGTTAAAGTTGGTGACCCAATCAACCTGGAGCGCGCGATGAACGCGAAAACTCGCTACGGCGGTCACGTGGTTCAGGGGCACGTGGACGGCGTAGGTGAATTTGTCTCGCGCGAGAAAAGCGACAACTGGGATTGGGTCAGAATCAGAATCCCGAAGGAACTGCTGCGCTATGTGGTGATGAAGGGTTCAATAACCTTCGATGGCATCTCCCTCACCGTCAACGAGCTAAATGATGACGTGATTGGCCTGTCACTGATCCCAGAGACCCTGGCCGTGACCACCCTGGGCCAAAAAGTTCCAGGCAACAAAGTCAACGTCGAGGTAGACGTGATGGCAAAACACATCGAGAGATTGCTGGAGTTCAGATAGATGCAAATTAAGCATTCGACCATTGAAGAGGTCCTTGAGGCCCTTCAGCAGGGGAAGCCTGTCCTGGTCACCGACGCTGAGGACCGCGAAAACGAGGGTGACGCGATAATCGCAGCCGAATTTGCAACGCCGGAGTGGCTGGCCTGGATGATTCGCTACACCTCCGGCTACATCTGCGCCCCGATGACCGAAGCGCGGGCAAACGAACTTGATTTGCCGCTGATGTATGTGAACACCCAAGACCCACACCACACCGCCTACACCGTTAGCGTCGACGCCATGGAGCGAGAGTCAACCGGAATCTCGGCCTATGACCGTGCCCTTACTGGCAGAGTGCTTGCTGACCCAAAATCTTCACCCGGTTCGCTGATGCGCCCAGGCCACGTGATACCGCTTCGAGCCAGGGACGGCGGAGTGCTGGAGCGCCCCGGCCACACTGAAGCCGCGGTTGATTTGATGAAGCTGGCTGGCCTAGAGCCAGTAGCGATGATGGCAGAGATGGTCAACGACGACGGAACAATGATGCGCGGGGAGGAATTATTTGAGACCTCTTTAAGGTTTGACTTACCTATGACAAGTATTTCTCAGATTAAAGAGCACATCGCAAGGAAGTCCCCTGAGGTTTCCAAGAGTGCGAACAGGATTCGCTTCGAAGCTGAAGCAAAGCTCCCGACCAGCCACGGCGACTTCCGCGTCCGCGGCTATTACGACGTGCAGACAACCGCTGACCACGTGGCAATCATCGCCGGTAACCCTACCGGCAAGGACGTTCTTGTCCGTATGCACTCAGAGTGCATCACCGGCGAAGCCTTCGGTTCACTCAAGTGCGAGTGCGGACCGCAGCTGGACGGAGCCCTGGATGCGATCGCTAAAGACCCCAATGGTGGAGTAGTTGTTTACCTGAGAGGTCAGGAGGGTCGTGGAATCGGCCTTCTGAACAAACTAAAGGCTTATGCCCTGCAAGAAGAGGGTCTTGACACTGTCGACGCGAACCTAGCCCTTGGTTTCCCAAGCGAAGCCAGAGAGTATGGCGCTGCTGTTGCAATTTTGAAGGACCTTGGCATCACAAGTGTCAGGCTGCTATCCAACAACCCAGCAAAGCGCAACTTCCTTGAGGAAGCTGGAATCGCCGTGAATGAGACTGTTCCACTAATTGTTGGACTGGCTGATCAGAACCTGGGCTACTTGGAGGCAAAGCGCGCTCGCATGGGACATGAGATTCCCACTAACCTAGGTAAATGAGCGGTTCCGGAGCACCAGTAATTCAAGTTTCAGGCAAGGGCAAGAAAGTCGTTGTTATTTCTACCTCTTGGCACACCCAGATTATGGATGGGCTGGTTGCCGGAGCAAAGGCGGAACTAGAAAAATCGGGCTGCGAAGACATCACCTATTGGCAAATACCGGGTGCCTTTGAACTTCCATTGGCAGCTCAGGCTGCAGCCAAAATAAACGCTGACGCGATCATCGCCCTTGGGGTTGTGATCCAGGGCGAGACACCTCACTTTGATTACGTCTGCTCTGCGGCGACCGACGGCTTGACCCGCGTGCAGTTAGACACTTCAATCCCTGTCGGGTTTGGCTTACTGACCGTCAATAACGAGTCTGAGGCCCTTGCTCGGGCTGGACTCGAAGGATCCAAGGAAGACAAGGGTGCAGAGGCCGTGCAGGCCGCCCTCGCTATGGCTTCGCTTCTCTCCAAAATCTGAGCCCAACCAGGCGGCGATGTAATCGCGCTAGAGTGGGCAAGCAGAAGGAGACCTGATGGACTTAGCAATCGACATCACTAGAAACACCACCCTTATTCTTCACTTCATTGGAGTGGCTTCGCTGCTGGGTGGCTTCCTAACCCAAATGAAGTCCCTAAAAACTTCCACCGCCAGCGTGGTCCCAGCAATGGTCCACGGTGCTTGGACCATGCTGCTAACCGGCCTGGCCCTGGTTGCGGTCGCTGAATACCGAGTTGCCAACGGTGCTGACTTTGAAGTGAACCACGCAAAGGTGGGAATCAAGTTTGTTGTGCTGCTAGTGATCTTGGTGCTTGTCCTGAGAAACAGGAAAAAGCCGAGGGTCTCTTCCGGGATCGTGGGCGCCATTGGTGCGCTCAGCATCACCAACATTATTTTGGCTGTGGTCCTTTAGCCATTTGCCCGGCGGCAATTGATATTGTTGCCCAATGACTATCAAGCTCGGGAACACTCGCGTCACCGGCACCGAGCAGTACTACACCCCCACCGGTCTAGCTAATGAGCTTGTATTAACAACGCTCGCGACAATTCCAAACGCCAATAACCGCACCTTCCTGGAACCGGCCGGTGGCACCGGCAGTTTTGTGGACGCACTTAGAAACAGCGGCATTAGCAACCTGGTGGCCCTTGACAAATACCCAAAGCACGAAGCGGTGCTGCGTCAGGACTTTTTGGACTGGCAACCCTCTGGAAACAACTTGGTGACCATTTCTAATCCCCCCTTTGGCAGAAACAACGCCCTGTCGGTTCCCTTCTTTAATAAGGCAGCCGACTTCTCTGACTACATTGCATTCCTAGTGCCAAGATCCTGGCGCAAGTGGTCTGTTCAAAATCGGCTAGATCTTAGATTTCACTTGGTTTTGGACCAGGAAGTAAAGGTTCAGTACGAGGACGAAAACGGCGACAAACTTGCCAAGCAAAATGACCTGCGAACCTGCTTTCAAATCTGGGAGAAACAGGAAACAGCCCGGGCCAAAGTCCAGGTTCCAGATAATCAGTTGATTGCCAAATCCACACCTGCTGAAGCTGACCTCGCGATCAGAGTTTTTGGCTACGGTTGCGGCAGCGTCATGGAAGATTTTCCGCGAGTGGAAAACACCACCTTGATGTTCCTGAGAATTCTGGATAATCGTGTCAAAAGGGTAATTAAAGGCTTAGATTATGAACGGTTTGCAATCAACACCGCATACACAAAAGCGCTGTCGTTTCAAGAAATCAACTTTCTACTAAACGAAGAGTTATTTGGAAATGGTTTTTTGAAATCATGAGGTTAGGAAGAAATTGAGCGAGTACTACCAGGACCCCACCCAGAACCCGAAGAGCCGGGAATACCGGGGCCCGCGGGCGAAGCTGAAGGACCTGCTGCCCTATCTAGCCGATCACAGAAAGACCCTTATTCTTGCCCTGATTCTGTCGGTGCTGGGCTCGGTCCTAGCTCTTGGTCAACCGCTTGTGATTGGCCAACTGATAACGGCTGTTCAGGAAAACCTCGACACCACCTTGCTGGCATCGGTGATCTTGGGCTTGGTTATCACTTCCGCTTTGATCAACGCCTTCCAGTACTACCTGCTGTACAAGACCGGTGAGGGTGTTGTACTGACCACCAGAAAAGCACTGGTTGCAAGACTCCTTAGGCTCCCTATTTCACAATATGACCGGAGAAGAATCGGTGACCTCGTTTCACGCGTAGGTTCCGACTCAACCTTGCTGAAGGCTGTATTGACTCAAGGCCTAGTGGATGCTCTTGGTGGCCTATTGCAGTTCACCGGAGCAATCATCGTGATGGCATTTATCGACCCGCTGCTGCTTGGCACAACCCTGCTCGTGGTATTTGCCGCCGTTGGGGCCATCGCTCTGACCGGTCGGAGAATCCGGTCTGCGACCACCAAGGCCCAAATGCGGGTTGGCGAAATGAGCGCGGCGGTTGAGCGTGCTCTGAGTGCGATTCGAACCATCAAGGCATCCCGCGCCGAAGTGCGCGAAACCGAGGAGATTCACAAGAATGCCGAGGCTGCCTACGACCAGGGATTGAGCATTGCCAGACTGTCTGCGATCGTTGCGCCCATCGCACAGGTTGCCTTCAATTCGGCTTTCATAATCGTTCTTGGTCTCGGTGGCCTGCGGGTAGCCACCGGGGCAACGACTATTGCGTCACTGGTGACCTTCGTAATTCTGTTGTTTTTCATGATTGGACCATTGATTTCTGCGTTTGGTGCCTACACGTCCGTAATGGGTGCACTGGGAGCTCTTGCGAGAATCAAGGAGATCATGGACCTGGACGAGGAGGAGCCAGGAGCCGAAAAATTGCCAAGAAAGGCAGCCAACAAAACCGCCATTGAATTCAAGGACGTCGAGTTTCACTATGAAACCGAAGCCGGTGAAGAACCGCAAGTCATTTTGAAAAAACTCAACCTGAAAATCGCTCGTGGATCTCGCGTTGCGCTGGTGGGACCATCCGGGGCAGGTAAGTCGACCGTATTTTCGCTAATCGAGCGCTTCTATGAGCCAACCGCTGGTCAAATTTTGCTAGATGGGCAGCCAGTGACTGAGTTTTCACGCCAATCGCTTAGGCAGCAACTTGGTTATGTTGAGCAGGATGCCCCAGTCCTGGCTGGGTCGCTGAAAGATAACCTGCTGCTGGGCAAGGCTGATGCCACCGACCAGGAACTTGAGCAGGTACTGAACCAGGTGAACCTGGCAGAGGTGCTCAAGCGCGACACCAAAGGCTTGTCGGCGGAAGTCGGCGAAGATGGCATCATGCTCTCCGGCGGCGAGCGTCAGCGACTTGCAATCGCCAGGGCATTGCTGGCTTCTCCAGAGATTTTGCTGCTGGATGAATCAACCAGCGCACTGGACGGCCCAAACGAGCAGCGAATGCGTGAGGCAATCGACGCAGTTGCACACGACCGCACGCTGTTGGTAATCGCACACCGGCTCTCAACTGTGGTTGACTCCGATCAGATCATCGTGCTCGAGCACGGCGAAATTGTCGGAGTTGGCACGCATTCAGAGCTTGTGAAATCGACTCCGCTTTATGCCGACCTAGCGAAACATCAGCTGCTGGTTTAGCAATAGAGTAAGAGGCATGAGCATCACAGTAATCAATGAAGATTTTGCCTCCGAATTAGACGCCGAAGACCCACTAAAAGCCTTCAAGTCCGAGTTTCTAATTACAGACCCGAGTGTTTGCTACCTAGACGGTAACTCACTGGGAAGACTCCCAATCAAGACTATTGAAGAAGTCCAAAGCTTCCTGCTGAACGAGTGGGGCCCAGAGCTAGTGGACGGCTGGTCGCACTGGATCGATCAGGCTCAACCTGCCGGCGACCTTCTGGCCCGAGCCGCCCTTGGCGCATCGGCTGGACAGACGCTGGTTTGCGACACCACCAGCGTGAACTTTTACCAACTCTGCGTCGCCGCTATCAACGCCAGGCCCGGTCGCAAGACCGTGATCATCGACTCATCCAACTTCCCCACCGATCGCTATGTAATTGCCGGAATAGCAGAAGCCATGGGCCTAAACCTAATCACCCTTGACACCGATGGTTCTGGTGGGCCGGGTGCTGTGGCGATTGACTCTGAATTCGAAGAGGTAACAGCGCTAGAACTGGCTAAGCACCTAAACGATGATGTTGCACTGGTGACGCTGCAGGCCATCAACTACCGATCAGGCGTGAGACAAGACCTCAAGGCCATCACCGATCTGGTCAGAAGCCATGGTGGCTTGGTGGTCTGGGACTGCTCCCACGCAACTGGTTCGATCAAACTAGACCTTGATGACAATGGTGTCGACCTCGCTGTTGGCTGCACCTACAAATACGGAAACTCCGGCCCCGGTTCACCGGCATGGCTGTATGTTTCTAAACGCATTCAGACCGAGCTGAGAGTTCCAATTCAAGGCTGGTTTGCCCAAGACAAGCAGTTTGAGATGGGCCCTAACTTCGAGCCTGCCGACACCATTCGAAGGTTCCAGATTGCTAGCCCATCCATCATTGGGATTCGCGGGGTCGAAGTTGCTTTCGAAATGATTGAACGAGCGGGCATAGATCGAATTGAGGCCAAGGCAGCGATTGGTACTGACCTGATGATCAAGCTTCACAGGCAGTGGCTGCAGCCGCTCGGCTTCGAGTTGGCGACACCTTCCGAAGCAGCCAAGCGCGGTGGCCACATTATCTTGACACACCCAGAAGCCAAGCAAATCGCATACGCGATGCGCAAGATTTCCAAGGTGATCCCTGACTATCGTGAACCCAATGCAATCCGCTTGGCGATATCACCGCTGGCAACCGGCTACAGCGAGGTTTATGAGGGCTTTAACCGACTTCGAGACCTGGTGGCCTCTGGCGACTACCTGACAGTGTCCCAGGATGGCAACCGAGTCACCTAGGACCAAGAGCCAAAAATTTATGTTCAACTGAAATGGAACCTAATGGATAGCAACAAACACGTCACCTACATCTCATACCTAAAGGTTGATAAGCTGCTCGAATTGCAGCAACCCTTGAGCGACGGACCGGAGCACGACGAGCTGCTGTTTATAACCATTCATCAGGTTTATGAGCTTTGGTTCAAGCAAATTCTGCACGAGGTGGCCGCCCTGCAAGTCTCGCTCGAGCAAGGCAAAACCCACCGGTCGATGGCACTATTGGGCCGCATTCGAACCATCATGAAGACCTGCGTTTCTCAATTGGACATCCTTGAGACCATGACCCCGCTGCAATTCAATTCATTCCGAGAGCGCCTGACCTCAGCCAGTGGCTTTCAATCGGCTCAGTTCCGAGAGCTAGAGGCCGTGCTTGGAAGACGCGATCAAGCAGGCGCAACCGCTGACGGAAAGTCAGGAATGGGAATGGCTGAGCACCTAATTGAAGGCTCACCAGCAAGGCAGCGTGTCGAAAACGCCATGGGCAGAAAGTCGCTTTGGGACTCGGCCCTGCACTTTTTCAATTCTAGAAAACCCATTCCTGGGCTTCTTCTAACTAGAGATGTGACTCAGGCCTGGGAGCCGCACGAGGAGCTCCAGGAAGTGCTGATTGACCTGCACCGAAACGACCCGGAAGTCTCGATGATTGGCGAAGCCCTGATTGACTTTGACGAAGGACTTCAGGAGTGGCGCTATCGTCACGTCAAGATGGTTGAAAGAACCATTGGGCGAAAGATGGGAAGCGGCGGATCGTCTGGAGCTGGCTACCTGGCAAGCACCCTGTTCAATCCAGTATTTCCTGATCTTTGGGCTATCAGAAGTAGGTTCTAGGACGCAGCATCAACAACGTTTTTTACCAGCATCGCCCTGGTCATTGGACCAACTCCGCCTGGATTTGGCGACAGGTAACCAGCAACGTTTGAAACCGCTGGATCCACATCTCCAAGCAGCTTGCCGTTAGATCTCGTGATTCCAACATCGAGCACCGCCGCGCCCGGCTTTATCCACTCTGGCTTCACAAAGTGAGGGCTACCCAGGGCAGCAACCACAATGTCAGCCCCTGCAATCGATGCCTCGATGTTCTTAGAAGCGCTGTGCAAGAGAGTTGGGGTTGCATCAACACCCTTTCGGGTAAGCATGAGACCAAGAGGTCGTCCAACAGTTAGCCCTCTGCCGATGACTGCGACTTTGGCCCCCCGCAGTGGTACGTCGTAGCGGCGCAAAAGTTCGATGATGCCGCTTGGCGTGCAGGGCATTGGAGAGTTGATTTCACCAGAAACATTCATCACGAGCTTTCCCAAGTTCATGGGGTGAAGTCCGTCAGCATCCTTAGCTGGGTCTATTAACTCAAGCATGCTGTTGCCATCGATTCCCCTAGGAAGCGGCAGCTGCACGATAAACCCGGTGACCTCATTGGCGCTGTTGAGGTCTTCGATGGCCTTCCTGATGTCAGCCTCTGAGGCTGATTCGGGAAGGTCGATTCGAATCGACTGAACTCCGACCTGTTCACAGTCGCGATGCTTTCCGGCAACATAAGACAGCGAACCAGGATCCTGGCCCACTAACAGGGTGCCAAGACCGGGGTGGATGTTTCTCCGTTTTAGTTCGGCAACCTTGCTGGCAAGCTCGGCCTTGATGTCTGCAGCAGTGAGCTTGCCGTCAAGAATTACAGCGCTCAAGACGCCCCTAGCCCTCTAGGCCTTCATAAAGAGGGAAGTCCTCGGTTAGCTCATGCACTCGCTGCTTCAACGCGGCCAAATCAGCACCTGGAATTAGCGCGTGAGCAATGATGTCTGCAACTTCAACAAATTCCTTGTCGCCAAAACCGCGCGTGGCAAGGGCAGCTGTGCCAATGCGCACACCGGAGGTGACCATTGGTGGCCTGGGGTCGTTCGGAACCGAGTTCTTGTTCACGGTAACGCCGGCCTCGTGCAGCAGGTTCTCGGCAGTTTGACCGTCAATTTCAGCGTTTCGCAGGTCAACCAGAACCAAGTGGACATCGGTGCCACCGGCCAGTACGGAAACCCCCGCTGCGGCTACATCAGCCTGGTTCAGGCGCTCCGCAATGATATTTGCGCCAGAAATCGTGCGCTGCTGGCGCTCCTTGAACTCAGGCTTCATGGCAGCCTTGAAGGCAACTGCCTTACCAGCAATCACGTGCATCAGTGGCCCACCCTGCTGACCTGGGAACACAGCAGAATCAATCTTCTTGGCCCACTCCTGCTTGCACAGGATCACTCCTGAGCGAGGACCGGCAAGGGTTTTGTGAACGGTTGAAGAAACCACGTCAGCGTAAGGAACTGGGTTTGGGTGCAATCCAGCTGCAACCAGCCCGGCAAAGTGCGCCATGTCTACCCAAAGCTTTGCGCCAACCTCATCGGCAATAGCCCTGAAAGCCGCAAAATCCAAGTGGCGGGAATAGGCTGACCAGCCTGCGATTAGCACAGCAGGCTTGACCTCTAGTGCGCGCTGGCGAACAGTCTCCATGTCAATCAGGTGTGTTTCAGGGTCTAGCTCGTAAGAGTGAGCCTCATACATGCGCCCCGAGAAATTCAACTTCATGCCGTGGGTTAGGTGACCTCCGTGAGCCAGGCTCAATCCGAGGATGCGGTCACCCGGGTTAGCCAATGCCATCATTACAGCAGCGTTTGCAGTCGCACCAGAGTGTGGCTGCACGTTCGCGTGCTCAGCTCCAAAAAGCTCTTTCGCGCGCTCTCTGGCTAGCTCCTCGACGATGTCGACCGCCTCACAACCACCATAGTAACGCTTGCCGGGATAGCCCTCGGCGTACTTGTTGGTTAGTACCGAACCTTGAGTCTCGAGGATTGCCTTGGAAACAAAGTTCTCGCTGGCGATCATCTCAAGTGTGTGGCGCTGGCGATCCAACTCTTGCTGCAAAACAGCAGCAACCTCGGGATCAACCTCGGAAAGTGGCGACATGAAGCTGGCAGATTGATTTGGCATGCAGGCAGTTTACCAGTGATTCGAACCAGAGCCGGTCAGTCAAACAATAGGATTGTGCCATGACAACAAGCACAGAGCACTGGGTCCTCACGTTTGTGTGCCCGGACCAGAAAGGTATCGTTCATGCGATTTCTGGAGCTGTTGTCGATGCCGGCGGGAACATAACTGAGAGTCAGCAGTTCACCTCTGAGGACACCGGCCGTTTTTTCATGAGGCTTCAAATTGAGGCAAGTATCACCAAGAGCGACTTTGAAAAGCAGTTTGAAAAAATTGCCGAGGCATTCCAGCTGGAATATGTTCTGGACTTTGTCGACAGACCGATGCGCACGGTGGTTCTAGTAACCAAGGCAGACCACTGCCTAAACGACCTTCTTTATAGGCAGCGAGCGGGCCAGTTGCCAATCACCGTTCCCAAGATCTTTGGAAACCGCGATGACCTTTCTGAGTTGGCGTCATTTTTTCAGGTCGACTTCGAATCCCACCCGATCAATAGTGCTGCTGACAAGGCAGCCTTTGAACAGCGGCTGCGCGAGTTTATCTACGAGGAGCAGATTGAGCTGATTGTGCTAGCGCGTTACATGCAGATTCTGTCGCAGGAGTTCTGTGAGGAGTTTGCGGGCAAAATCATCAACATTCACCACTCATTCCTGCCCGGCTTCAAGGGGGCAAACCCCTACGCACAAGCCCATGCTCGAGGTGTGAAGCTAATCGGCGCCACGGCACACTTTGTGACTGAAGACTTGGATGAGGGTCCGATTATTGAGCAGAACGTTACTCGGGTCGAGCACTCGGCGAGCAAACAGCAGCTGGTCCAGATTGGTCAGGATGTGGAGTCGAAGACCCTCACTCAAGCCGTTCGCTGGTTTGCCGAGCACCGAGTGCTCCTTGATGGTCAACGAACCATCATTTTCCGGTAGCCAAGAAACACCAGCGCTCCAATCACAATGCCCCCTGTCAACCACGGTGCGATTGCCCCAACAAAACTTTCCTGACTGGCTGCATCCGATTCTAGTGAGGCAAGTTGCGCGATAGGAGTAGCGGTAGCCATTGGTAGCTCAAAACCAACTGGCTCCAGTTCATCCAGAATCTGAACCTCGGGCTCTGCTACTGGCGGTTCAATCTCAATTACGGGGGCCGGGTCCTCCTCAACCGGGACTAACGGAACCGGTAATGGAGTAATTTCAATAACAAATTCTTCCGCGCTGCCAGAAGGTGTTTCCTGGATAATCTCCTCTTCCAAGATTCTCTCCAGCTCTTGTTCCAGTTGTAGCTCCGAATCTTCAGCTACACCCTGCTCTTCAGTGGGCTCTGGCACATTGCTCTCGGGCAAAACCGGGCTTTGGACTGGGTCCTGAATTTCCGCTTCAGGGGTCCGCTTTTGAACAGGGTCGGGCTGAACTGCTGGTGCTGGTTCTGGCTCTGGTTCCGGTTCTGGTTCCGGTTCTGGTTCTGGTTGTGGTTCTGGGATCGCATCCAGAGTAAGTGCGAAGGGCAGCTGTGTCGCTGGCCCCAGATTTCCAACGGAATCAACCAACGAAAGCGCCGGCAGCACCCAGGAAATTAGGCCCGGAGCACACTGAGAGTGCTGGAACGAGATTCCGGAGACAGTAAGGGTCGTTACTGGCACGCAACCGATGGGCTCCGCTGCAAACTCAACTCCTGCACCTTCCACAAGCTCACCATCGAAATTCAGCTCAAGTGAAACGCTGTAACCGGCATCTAGCAACTCGACAACCGGATCCCCCCAGATTGCCGCAGGTGGAATGGTGTCTCTAAGAAAGCTAAGCACGAAGTCGGTTTCCGGCCCCAGATTCCCCATTGCGTCCTGAATCGTGCCGGCAAGTAAGGTGACTGTTAGCTGACCTTCGGCACACTGACCGAGCGTGAGTTTCGTGCCCGAAGGCTCTGTGAGCTCGCAACCGGCCACCGCAAAATCGGAAAGCTCTAGGCCGGTGAATTCCTCAGTGGCGGTAATTTCGATCAAATAGCTATCGGCATCAGGGGCCGTCATAGTCAGGGAAGCGTCCGGTCCGGTCAGATCAAGCTCCAAATTTGCTTCACCTGAGACCCCCGCCTGCACAAGGCTCGCCGCTTCATTTACCAACGACATCGAGAATGCCTCGTCTTGGCAACTTGAAACTGCAAAGACATAAGCCGCATCAACTAAAACTGGCTCAGCTGCCTGGCAATTTTCATCGGCGAACATCAGGTCCGTAACGCTGGGCACAAAACTCCCCGTTACAGTCACCGCCACCTCTAGATGCGTCGAGCTCTGCTGGGTAACAACTAGCGATGTGATTTCAGAAACAAGCTCGTAGCGAATGATCACTGAACCGCTACCCGACTGAACTCCAGCTTCGTGGACGATGTCGGTCACCAAATTCGTGGCTGCGTATGAGGACCCTCCTCCACCGCCGCCAGCGTCAGAACAGCACGAATCGTCGTCAGCTCCACCGCCACCACCGCCATACCAGCCGCCGCCACCGCCTCCACCTCCAGCGTTCCAGCTGCTACCGCCAGTGCCACCAACTGCAAAGGAACCCGACGAGGCTGCACTGCCGCCATTGGAGGAGCCAGCGTAGCCACCAGAATTGGTGCCGCCTCCGCCGCCTCCGGTGCCCTGCCCAGAACCTCCCTCAGCCGCAACCAGATTGCCGCCAACGCCTCCTGCTGCGCCGGCATAGCCGCCGCCACCTCCGCCACCGCCGGCTACAACAATTCGATCATTGACACTGTTGCTAGTTCGAATATCGCTAGCACCACCACCGGAACCTTCGTTGCCACGAGTGCCCCCTGCGCGACCACCACCATTGAAGCCACCGGCTGCCTCGGCCCCAATCAGGCCCTCACCGCCAACGTAAACCCAAAAACCAACTGGAGTCTCCAGAAACGAGCCAGTGACCTGGCCGCCGTTGCCTCCGCGACCACCGGCTGCACCTGAAACCACAAACGTGAGGTTCTGTGCATTGGCCGGAGTTTCAAAGTAGACGCCATTGCCGGTTGATTCGAAGACCACTTCGCAAATGCCATCGGGGCACTCCTCAGCAATTGCGGGGCTCACAGCAAGCGCTAGCAGCATGGACAGAGAAAGCGAGATAAATGATTGAAGTTTCATCCGCACAAACTAAAACTCCCCGCAGTTTCCTGCAGGGAGTTTTCCACAGCCGAAGCGGCGGGTTAGTTTTAGGCCATTTTTGCCTGAAGGTTCTCGGCAAGTGATGCCATGAACTCTTCGGTGGACTGCCAAGCCTGTTCCTTGCCAACAAGCGCGGCTAGGTCCTTGGTCATCTTGCCGCTCTCCACGGTCTCGATGATTACGTCCTCGAGGGTCTGAGCAAACTTCGCTACTTCTGGGGTGTTGTCTAGCTTGGCACGGTGCATCAGACCCCTGGTCCAGGCAAAGATGGATGCAATTGGGTTGGTCGAGGTCTTCTCGCCCCGCTGGTGTGCACGGTAGTGGCGGGTAACCGTTCCGTGAGCTGCCTCAGCTAGGGCGACCTTGCCATCTGGCGTGGTCAATACGGAAGTCATCAAGCCTAGAGATCCGAATCCCTGCGCCACGGTGTCGGACTGGACGTCTCCGTCATAGTTCTTACAGGCCCAAACGTAGCCACCTTCCCACTTCAAAGCAGCAGCAACCATGTCGTCGATCAGTCGGTGCTCGTAGGTGAGGCCCGCAGCAGCAAAGCGATCTGCATACTCAGCCTGGAAAACCTCTTCGAAGGCGTCCTTGAATGCGCCGTCATATGCCTTCAGGATGGTGTTCTTGGTTGACATGTAGACCGGATAGTTTCTCGCAAGGCCGTAGTTGAAAGATGCCCTTGCGAAGTCACGAATCGAGTCCATGTAGTTGTACATACCCATCGCAACACCGCCGTTTTCAGGGAAGTCAGCGATTGTCATGGTCTGTGGTTCAGAACCGTCGGCAGGGGTCCAGGTCATGGTCACGGTTCCCTTGCCTGGAATCTTGATGTCAGTTGCCTTGTACTGGTCTCCGTGTGCGTGACGTCCAATGATGATTGGCTTGGTCCAGCCAGGAACCAGGCGCGGCACGTTTGAGATGATGATTGGCTCCCTGAACACAACACCATCAAGAATGTTTCGAATGGTGCCGTTTGGAGATCGCCACATTTTCTTCAGTTCAAATTCTTCTACCCTGGCTTCGTCAGGGGTGATTGTTGCACACTTAACGCCAACACCATGCTCGCGAATTGCGTGGGCTGCGTCAATTGTGACCTGGTCATCAGTAGCGTCACGGTTCTCAACAGAAAGGTCAAAGTACTCGATGTCTACATCAATGAACGGCATGATCAGCTTGTCCTTGATGTCTTGCCAGATGATGCGTGTCATCTCATCGCCGTCTAGCTCAACAACTTTTCCTACAACTTTTATTTTGCTCATTATTCTCCTGATAAACCTGCGCCAACTGCGCTAAATAGCCGCCCCTAGCCTACAGCGTGCCGGGCACTTAGGTAATTTGGGTCAAACCAGCGACTCGCGCCAGGCCTTATAAAGCCTCGAAAACTTGCCACCGGCGGCAACCAGTTGCTCGGGGGTTCCATCCTCAATGATTGAGCCGTGTTCCATAACCAGCACCCGGTCGGCAATAGCAACCGTTGAAAGCCTGTGAGCGATAATCACAGCGGTTCGACCTGACAAAAGAGTCTTTAGGCCCTTTTGAACCATTGCCTCGGATGGAATGTCCAGCGATGATGTTGCCTCATCCAAGATCAACACGGCTGGGTTAGCCAGGAATGCTCGAGCGAAGGAAATCAGCTGCCTCTGGCCGCTGCTGACCCGGCCGCCGCGCTTGTTAACATCGGTGTCGTAGCCATTTGGAAGCTTCAAGATGAAATCATGAGCCCCAACAGCCTTGGCCGCCTGCTCAACTTCCGCGATCGACGCACCGGGCTTTCCGAGCTGGATGTTCTCGGCTACCGAGCCAGTGAAGAGGTAGGCCTCTTGGGTAACCATGACTATTTCTCGGCGGAGGTCGCTATTTGTTATGTCCCTCAGGTCGATATCATCCAGTTTCACAACGCCCGAAGTCGGGTCATAGAATCTTGAAATTAGCTTGGCCAGCGTTGACTTACCAGCACCGGTTGTACCAACCAGCGCAATGGTTTGGCCGGCTGGAATCTCTAAGCTAAAAGGCTTGAGAACCTGGTCACCTGTCGCATACTGAAAGTGAACCGAGTCAAAGCTGACCTTCCCCTGTGCCCGGTGAATCACTACCGGGTTCTCTGGCTCCGGAACCGATGGCTCTTCTTGCAGCACGCCGGAAATTTTCTCCAGTGCCGAAGACGCCGACTGGTAGGAGTTGTAGAAGATTGCAATCTGCTCCATTGGGTCAAAGAACCTTCTGGCATAGAGAATCGCAGCTGTTAGGACACCGATTCCCAGCGTCCCCTCCAGCACTCGGAATCCTCCAACCAAGAGCACTGCAGCCACTGTGGCATTTCCGATCAGGATTAGTCCGGGGTCATAGATGCCGAACAGCTGGATCAAGCGTGCATTTAGTTTGCGATAGGTCTCGACCAGCCCACCAAAGTGTCGTTCGTTGTCCTTTTCCTTTCGGAAGGCCTTGACTGCTCGAACACCGGTCATGGTCTCCACAAAGTTTTGGATCAGGGTTGCAGATGCAACTCGCTGCGCTCTAAAGCCTCGGTTGGTGTTCACCTGGAACCACCTGGTCAAAATCAATAGTGGCACCAGGGCACACGCCAAAACTAGGAAGCTAATGGGGTCAAGCACCAATAGGGCGCCTGCGGTAAAGATCATGAAAGTCAGGCCAACCACCAGCTCTGACAAGCCACCTGAAAGCAACTCAGAAATTGACTCCAGATCTGAGGTTTGCCTGGCGATAACTCGGCCAGCGGTGTAGCGCTCATGGAACTCAACGGAAAGTTTTTGAGTGTGAACAAACATCCGATTGCGCAAGTCAAACAGCATCGCCTGGGCAATCTTGGCCGTCAGGGTGAGGAAGAAGTAGACCGTTACTGCTCCAACTGCCGCCGCCAACAAGTAGGCGCCGACCACCATCCAAAGTGGCATCAGGTCGTTATTGATTGCCCTCGGCAGGGCCCAGTCAATTCCAACCGCAATCAGGGCCGGACCGGCAACTCGAAGTGCGGTCGAAAACAAGATCATTATTACTGCCAGCCAGAGTCTTGCTCGAAGTGGCAACAGCAGCGAACCGAGGAGCTTTCTAGAGCGCTGCCTGATAAACCTTGACTCTTCCTTGTTTAGATCGGACTTCTCTTCATTGTTCGTTCCGTAGAGGCTCACAGGTTCACCTCCCGCTGCTTATTCTCTTCGTCCAGCGAAGTGATCACATGGCGATAGTGGGCGCTGGATGCAAGCAGCTCCTTATGTGTTCCAAAGGCCGATATTTTTCCATCCTGCATAAGTGCCACCTTGTCCGCCAACATCACAGTTGAGGGACGGTGGGCAACGATTAGAGCAGTGGTTTTTGTTAGAACCTGCCGGAGTGCTTCTTCCACCATTGCTTCGGTGTCAACATCCACCGCGGATAGTGGGTCATCTAGAACCAGAATGCGCGGGTTGGCAGCAACTGCCCTCGCTAGAGCCAGCCGCTGACGCTGACCTCCGGAAAGACTTAGACCCTCTTCACCAATAGCGGTGTCCAGACCATTGGGGAGCTCATACACGAATTGAGCCTGGGCAATTTCAATCGCCTGCTTCAGGTCACTTTCGCTTTTCTCGCTGCTTCCCAAAAGCACATTGTCACGCACGGAGGAAGAAAAGAGTGTCGCTTCCTCAAAGGCCATGGCTATCTGGCTTCTGAGGTCCCACCTGGTTAGCTCCCGGATGTCAACGCCATCAATCGTGATCGAACCCGAGGACACTTCATAGAGCCTTGTGGTCAGTGCGGTTAGGGTGCTCTTGCCGCAACCTGTCAGCCCAATCAGGGCAACTGATTGCCCGGGCTCCAGCCGCAGGTTCACGCCATTGATTAGATCCAGTGAATCAACCGAAGCGTCCGGGTAACGGAAGTGAACATCATGAAATTCGAGTAGCCCCTTGGGTTCGGCAATGGCCTTAGGGCTCTTGGGGTCCGCGATTAAATCTGGCTCGTCCAACACTTCATAAAATCGAGTTGTGGCGGTTTTTGCCTCAAGGGTCATGCCAAGCAGGAAGCCAAGAGACTCGGTTGGCCACCGCAGCACCATCGCTGTTGCCACAAACGCCACCAGGGTTCCAACACTCATTTGGTCATTGGCGGCAAACCAGACACCAGCAAATAGCGCCAGCCCAAGTGCCACCTCAGGAATCAGAATCAAGTAAAGCCAGATGTTTGCTATTGCCTTGGCCTTGGTGATTTCCGTAGTTTTCAGCTCCGAGGCCTGAGAGGCGAACTGATCCGCAGCGAAGCCGCCGCGACCAAAGGATTTCAGGACTCGAACACCGTGAACCGACTCCTCAACCCTGGTGGCTAGATCACCGGACTGGTCCTGCGCAAGCCTGGCAATAGTGCCAAACTTACGCTCAAACTTGAAGCCCACTATCCAAATAGGCACTGATGCCACGGTGAAGATTAAACCGAGGTAGAAATTGTAGGTGAACAGGATGATTAGGCCCACAACCAGAGTTATGAAGTTTGCAATTAGCAGCACAATTCCAAAGCTCAACCAGCGCCTGATCAGCCCAAGGTCTGCAACAGCCCTAGAGAGCAACTGCCCTGAAGGCCAGCGGTCATGAAATGCAACGGGCAAATCCTGCAACTTAGCAAACAGCGTGTTGCGCATGTCCGCCTCTACGAAGGTGCCGGGGGTTAACACCAGCCAGCGTCTGAGCAACACAAATAAGGCTTCCAGCACACCCAACAGCAGTATCAGACCGACGGCGGGCAGCAGTGCATCAATGCCGCCATCCACGAGCGAGTTAACCAAGTTTTGGAGAAATTGTGGAATTGAAAGCGCGACCAGGTGCGCGGCGATAGCCGCGATAATGCCAAGCGAAATGCGCCCTAGCGCTCTTCTCGCAAATGGGACAAGACGCCAGAGGGTCCTGACGGTTCCCAATTCTGACTTCTGCATTCAATCCTTCGCCACCTTTGGATTTCAGGAAGCCCTACAGAATAACACCGTCCAGGCAACAATAATTTCTAGTGAAAAAAGTGGCGCTCACCGGTGAAATACATGCTGATACCAGCTGCATTCGCAGCAGCAATGACCTCTTCGTCTCTAACGCTTCCGCCAGGCTGAACAACAGCCGAGACCCCGGCATCAAGCAAAACCTGGAGACCATCGGCGAACGGGAAAAAGGCGTCCGATGCTGCAACCGAACCCGTTACCCTATCCCCGGCACGACTGACCGCTAGCCGGCAGGAGTCGAGCCGGTTGACCTGCCCCATGCCGATTCCAACCGCAGCCAAGTTCTTTGCCAGCAAAATGGCGTTGGACTTAACCGACCGACAGGCGATCCAAGCAAACTCAAGATCGCGCATTGTTTCAGCGTGAACTGGATCGCCAGAAACTAGCTGCCAGCTATCGGAGCTGAACTGATCGAAGCCGTCCGACTGCTGAATAAGCATGCCGCCTGAAACCTGGCGATATTCCTGTTTTGGTCGAAGGTATGGACCTGCCAACTCTAGGATTCGCAGATTCTTTTTCTTCTTCAAAACCTCTAGGGCATCAGCCTGGTAACCGGGAGCAATGATCACCTCCGTGAACACCTCTGCAACAGCCTCGGCCATTTCTAGGCTCACCTCTTTGTTCGCTGCGATAACTCCACCGAATGCGGAAACAGGGTCGGTTGCGTGAGCCGCCGAATAAGCCTTGGCAATGTCAGACCCGACCGCCACTCCACAGGGGTTTGCGTGCTTAATGATCGCAACAGCAGGGTTTGAGAAATCATGGGCCGCGCGCAGAGCGGCATCCGCATCAACAAAGTTGTTGTAGCTCATCTCTTTTCCAGAGTGCTGAGTCGCGGCCGCAATTCCAGCGGCAGTTGGGTCCGCGTAAATGGCAGCGGACTGGTGGGAGTTCTCCCCGTATCTAAGATCCTGCAGTTTTTCCAGGCTTAGGTGCACTGTCATGGGAGCCTGCTCTCCAGCCAATTCTTGAGCGAACCAGTTGGCTACTGCCGAGTCGTAGCTAGCAGTGTGAGCAAACGCCTTATGCGCTAGCTGCCTGCGCAGTGACATCGAAGTTCCTGGCCCATTGACCGCTTCGATGACCGTTGCGTAATCGGATGGGTCAACAACAATTGCAACATTTGCGTGGTTCTTCGCGCTGGCGCGAACCATCGCCGGTCCCCCGATGTCAATCTGCTCAATCACATCCTCGCCCTGGGCGCCCGCGGCGACTGTCTCAACAAATGGATAAAGGTTCACTACTACCAGCTCGAATGGCTTGATTGAGTGCTCGCGCAGCTCTTGCTGGTGCTTTTCATTCCTGAGGTCGGCAAGAATTCCACCGTGAATGGCCGGGTGCAGGGTCTTGACCCTGCCATCTAGAGATTCTGGAAACCCGGTGACCTCTTTGACTTCGGTCACGTCAAAGCCTGCCGCAGCAATCTGCTTAGCCGTGGAACCAGTCGAAACCATTTGCACGCCTGCCGCATTGAGCGCGGTAGCCAATTCAATGAGTCCGGTCTTGTCAGATACCGAAATCAGCGCCCGTTTGATTTTGACGTTGTCATCCATTACTTGCTTCTCCACTTATCTTTACCTTGCCAGTTGCGATGTCGCTGACAAGCTGGACCAACTGCTTGCGCTCAATGGTTTTGATTTGCTCGTGTAAATCGACTTTGCTGATCCCCGCGGGAATCAAGAGCTCCTCTTGAACAATTACTCTGCCGGTGTCGATGCCTTCGTCAACAAAATGAATTGTCGCGCCCGTCTTAGTAGCGCCGGCAGCCAGAGCGTCTCTGACCGCATGCGCTCCAGGAAATTCTGGGAGCAGCGATGGGTGCATGTTTATTAGCCTGGGGCTCAAAGCCTTCACAACATTCGCGGGAAGAATTTTCATAAACCCAGCCAAAATCACAAGGTCCGGCTTTTGAAACTCAATGCTTTGAAGTAAAACATCGCCCCAGGCCTGCTTGGAATCGAACTGCGAGGGTTCAACCACAAAGGTTGGGACACCAAACTCCTCAGCATGCTCAAGCCCCGCGCAGGCACGGTCTGAGCCGACTGCAAGGACTTTGGCGGGGAAAAGCGGGTTTGACGCTTGCCGAAGCAGCGCAAGAAGGTTCGAACCAGAACCAGAAACGAGAACAACAACCGAGAGCATCGCTAAAGTCTACTTTCGCTCAGATGCATCGGTGTAAGGCTTGGCGATAACCAGGGCCGCAATGAAGCTTGGAATCAACACCTCTACGAATATCACCGCCGCGAACACAGCCGAATCAGCGCCAACTTGACCAAGCCTGCCGGGACCAAAGCTTCCCGAGGCCAACGAGCTGATCAGGAAGGTCACAATGCTTGCAGTCAGTGCTGCGACAAAGGACAGTGATAGTGCACCGGTGAGCCTTGTGCCATACTCCCAGCGCAACTGATCGGCGTGTTTTGCAACAAACAGCGTCGCCAAAAGCGACGCGATTATTGGGACCAGAATAAACAGCAGGCCTCGCTCAGAACCGCCGACCGGAACCGCTGCGAATACCGGCAGTGCCGGGATTGGCCCAAGTTCGGTTGCAAACGGCGAGACGTAAGAGCCGTTGCCGATTGCGAATCCTGCCCCAGAAATCCATGCAGCCCCGTAGACAATCAGGTTTGGCAGCACCGCCAGTTGCCCCAGGGTAAGCATTACGCCGCCAAGAACGCTCAGGCCCAACCCCTGATAAAAGCCGATCACCTGCACCCAGCCGAATCCAAGCGCCAGAGCAATCAACACCGAGCTAGTCAATATCAGAGTGGCAACAACGGACAGACCAACCCGAACGCCGGGGTTTAGGGCAGTCCTAATGGACCAGTGGAGTTTTGAGTAGGCGCCGGCAGCCAGCGATCTAAGCCAAATTCGTTCCTGGGCCTCTGGGCCGTTTGCTCCTTCGAATAGCTCGAATCTAGGTCCAGAAACTGAAGCAATCACGAGCAGTGAGCCAAACAGCAGTGCTGGGATGTAAATGGGGGCGTACTGATCGACCAAAACCGCTGGGTCTGCCGCCAGAGCGCTCAGCCCGTAACTGATTCCGCCAAATGCGACAGCGCCGCCTAACCATGCTGGCCAGAGTGAACTTGCTGCTGAGAGGCGGTGACCGATTCTGATCGCCATCATGGCGATCACCATTGTTAGCCCAAGCGGCAACGCCGTCATGTAGAAGGCATCGAAACTAAAACCGACTATCTGACCGCTTGCGAAACCAATCGGGACTCCGCAGGCAAGCAAGAAGGCGTAGACGGCCACCTTCAGAGCAACGATCCATTCAATTTGGCCGTCGCCTTCAATAAACCAGGCAAGTGTCAGCGGGGCAACAATGATGCCGACCACTGTGGCAATGATAATCAGTGCCTGCAGCGCGGCTATGGCGAAACTAAGCCCCCGATTCACGGCTCGCTATAGGTTTGCGATGATATCGCGCATCAAGCTGGCGGTCTCTGAAGGAGTCTTTCCAACCTTTACGCCAACGGCCTCAAACGCTTCCTTCTTTGCCTGAGCAGTTCCAGCAGACCCAGAAACAATCGCACCGGCGTGACCCATGGTCTTGCCCTCCGGAGCTGTGAACCCGGCAACGTATGCAACGACTGGCTTGGTAACGTGCTTGGAAATATACTCGGCAGCCTTTTCCTCGCTGTCACCACCGATTTCACCAATCAACACAATCGCCTTGGTCTCTGGATCATTCTCAAAGGCCTCAAGCGCGTCGATGTGGGTGGTACCGATGACTGGGTCGCCACCGATTCCAATACCGGTTGTGAATCCGATGTCGCGAAGCTCAAACATCATCTGATAGGTCAGAGTTCCGGACTTGGAAACAAGCCCAATTGGACCCTGTCCGGTGATGTTCCATGGAGTAATTCCAGCATTTGACTGGCCCGGGCTGATGATTCCAGGGCAGTTAGGGCCGATAAGCCTGGTCTTTAGACCCTTCTCAACGTTGTATGCCCAAGCAGATGCTGAGTCGTGAACTGGAATGCCCTCGGTGATTGCAACGGCCAACGGAATCTCGGCATCAATTGCTTCGATAATCGCAGCCTTTGCAAAAGCTGGTGGCACGAAAATAACAGAGACGTTTGCCCCGGTTTCAGCCATTGCCTCTTGAACGGTGCCGAATACCGGCAGCGCCCTACCTTCAACTTCTACGGTCTCTCCCGCTTTTCGTGGGTTTACACCGCCAACGATGTTTGAGCCACCTGCCAGCATGCGCTGGGTGTGCTTCATTCCCTCAGCACCAGTCATGCCCTGAACGATGATGCGGGAATCTGAGTTTAGAAAAATTGCCATGATTTACTTTCTTACCTGTTCGCCAGCTCGGCTGCGGTGCTCGCGCCACCATCCATGGTGTCTGCCAGCGCCACCAGTGGGTGGTTGAATTCCTTCAGGATGGTTCGACCTTCGTCGACATTGTTGCCGTCTAGCCGCACGACCAATGGCTTGGATGCCTTTGAACCAAGCGTGTTCAGCGCACCAACGATTCCGTTTGCAACGGCGTCACAGGCAGTGATTCCACCGAATACGTTTACGAACACGCTCTTGACCTGTGGGTCATTCAAGATCACGTCTAGTCCTGCTGCCATGACCTCGGCTGATGCTCCACCACCGATGTCAAGGAAGTTAGCTGGCTTTACGCCACCGTGGCTTTCGCCGGCATAGGCAACGACATCCAAGGTCGACATAACAAGTCCGGCACCGTTTCCAATGATTCCAACTTCGCCATCGAGCTTCACGTAGTTCAGGTCCATTGCCTTGGCCTTGGCCTCCAATGGATCCAAAGCATCGCGCTCCATCTGATCGCGCTCGTGACGGAAGTCAGCGTTCTCATCCAGAGTGACCTTGCCATCAAGGGCAAGAATCTGGCCGTCCTCGGTTAGAACCAGTGGGTTCACCTCGACTAGAGTCGCGTCTTCTTTTTCAAAGACTTCGTAAAGCTTCACGATCACATCGCTCACGGCATCAACCAGTTCGTCTGGGAAGCCGCCGGCTTTGGTGATCTCGACGGCCTTGGCCTTGTCGATTCCACTTACCGCAGAAACTGGAATCCGAGCCAGCGCCTCTGGGCGCTCAACTGCCAGCTGCTCAATCTCCATGCCACCCTCTACAGAGCAGAGCGACAGGAAGGTTCGGTTTGAGCGGTCTAGCAAGACTGAAAAGTAGAACTCCTGAGCAATCTTCGCTCCCTGAGCAATCATCACGCGCTTGACGACGTGACCCTTAATGTCCAGCCCGAGGATTTCCTCGGCCTTTTCCTTTGCTTCCTGGGGACCGTGAGCGACTTTAACGCCACCGGCCTTGCCGCGCCCTCCAGTTTTTACCTGGGCTTTGACAACAACAGTGCCGCCAATTGCGGCCGCTGCAGCTTCAGCTTCTTCAGGTGTATCGGCGATTCGACCTTGTAAAACTGGAACTCCGTAGTTTTCAAAAAGGTCGCGGGCTTGATATTCAAATAGATCCACAGTGGTCTTTCAGTTCTTGAGCCAACGTTCAACCAGACAAGTCTAGCGATTCAAAAAACCCAATTTGAACTTAGAGCTTGGTTATTGGTGCCATTTTCACCAAGAGCCGCTTGGTCACGCCAGAATCAAACCTAACCTCGGCTGTCTGTCTAGGGTTTGTACCAGAAACGGTGATGACTTGACCGTTGCCAAAAGTGTCGTGATTGACTTTGTCACCGACCGCCAATTCAAGGTCCTTGTTATCTCGAAGCGCACTTGGGGTGTTGATGGCACCCTTCCAACTGGGTGAGGGACGATCCGGACGGCTCGCGGTGCTGGAAATCGAACGCTCAGTTCCTTCAGCCTCCACAAGCTCTTGGGGAATGTCCGCCAAGAACATTGAGGCCATGAACCCGGAGGTGTTGCCAAAAAGAGTGCGCTGCAGCGCGTGAGAGATGAACAGCTGCTCCCTGGCCCTGGTCATTCCCACGTACATCAGCCTGCGCTCTTCCTGCAGTCCACCCGGTTCATCAAATGCGCGAATGTGAGGCAGTGTTCCCTGCTCAAGGCCAATCATGAACACGACCTGGTATTCAAGTCCCTTTGCCGTGTGCAGGGTCATCAGAGACAAGCTTCCGGATTCGTCTTCAATCTCATCTGCGGCGGCGGCCAGCGTCACCTCAGCCAAGTAGTCGGCTACGGTTCCCTCCGGATACATCGCCTGCCATTCGTAGAGTTGCCCCAGCAGTGCATCAAGGTTTTCGACCCGGGCCTCGTCTTGCGGGTCCCTAGAAATCTCCAATTCATTTCGATAGCCAGACCTGGTCAGAGCAACCTTCAACACGTCAGCCGGTCCATCGGTGGCAGTCATTGCCTCGAGCTCATTCAGTAGCTCGCCAAACCCCTGCACCGCTGCAGTGAGCTTTGGCCCAAGACCCATGTCGCTTGAGTAGAGCAGCGCCTGCCTGAAACTAATTTCGTTGTCGCGCGCTAGCTGGGCAATCTTCAGCTCTGTTTTTTGCCCAATGCCGCGGGCTGGGGTGTTTATTACTCGCCTGACCGCTTCATCATCTCGGCCGTTTGAAATCGCCGAAAGGTAGCCAAGCGCGTCCTTGATTTCCTTGCGCTCAAAGAACTTCAAGCCACCGATCACGGCATAGGGAATTAGCTGGCTCTTTAGCTCGGCTTCCAGAGGTGGCGTCAATGAGTTGGTTCGGTAGAGCACCGCCATGTCTCGATAGTTCACACCCTCTTCGTGGAGCTTTTTGACTCTATCCACAACAAAAGCTGCCTCATTGCGCTCGTCGTAGCCAGTGAATAAGACAACTTTGTTGCCCGCCCCAGAGTCGGTCCACAGGTTCTTTGCCGGACGATACGGGTTCTGGGAAATGACAGAGTTTGCAGCCGACAGAATGTTCTGGGTTGACCTATAGTTTTGCTCCAACAGAATCGTCTTGGCCCCAGGAAAATCACGCTCAAATTCGGTGATGTTTCTGATGTCCGCACCACGGAATGCGTAGATCGACTGATCCGAATCGCCAACGACCGTCAGGTCTGATGGCCCCAACTGCTCACCGGTCTTGTCGTCGTAATTCGCGTATTCGTCAGGCAGTGGCTTCGTAAACTCGCGAATCAGCGCATATTGGGCGTGGTTGGTGTCCTGGTACTCATCAACCAGAATGTGCCGAAAGCGCTTTTGGTACCTTGCCCTCAGCTCTGGGAAAGCCTGTAGCAACCCCACCGTCTCTGATATCAGGTCATCGAAATCGAATGCGTTATTGCGGCGCAGTTCATTGGTATATGCCTGAAACACATCGGCAACGATGCGTTCCTTGGGGTTGGATCGATCGGCATTGCGAGCGAAGTCCTCTGCATCCTTGAGTTCATTCTTCGCATTCGAGATGATGGCTGCTGCTTGCGCTGGCTTGATGTCAGCATCCTCGGCCCCTGCCTCGCGAAGCAGCCGCCTGAGTAGTGCTCTGGTGTCACCGGTGTCATAAACGCTGAAGTTGGAATCGTGGCCGAGCCGGTCAGCTTCGCGCCGCAAAATCTGCAAACAGGCCGAGTGGAAGGTCTTCAGCCACATCCCCTGGCCTGCCTGCCCAATCAACTGCTCGACTCGCTCGCGCATCTCAGCCGCAGCCTTATTGGTAAACGTGATTGCCAAAATCTGCGAGGGCCAGATTTCCCTATTGGCCAAGAGGTGAGCCATGCGGTGGGTCAGCACTCTGGTTTTTCCGGATCCCGCTCCAGCAACTATCAGAAGTGCTCGACCGCGGTACTGAACCGCCTCCTGCTGCTGCGGATTCAACCCAATCAGCAAGTCGTCTGGGTTCGTATTATCAAAAATCTCTAGGGACATCGCCTCGTAGCCTAGGTGAGGTCTGCGACTGTTTTGAGTAGCAAATCGGGCTGGTCGGCAAAGATTCCGTCAACTCCGGTTGCAACCAAGCGCTCAAACCACTTTTCTAAATTGCCCTCAGCTGTCTCGGCCCTAGCAGTGAAGGCATAGAGAGGCAGTCCGGTTGCGCGAACCCGCTGAACTAGATCACCGGATAAAACCATCGACATTGCAACCGAAAGACCATCAAACTCCCTGGCAATTTCTGCAAGAAACTCGTCGGTGAGGTTTGACTCACCGGCTGGAAGAGTGTCTCGTGCGCTTAGGAAGACACAGTCGACCGACTGAGGCAGCTGCTTTCGAACCCTAGCCAGAAAGTCAAACTCAAAGCACTCCAGGGTTATCTTCATTCCGCGTTCAACAAAGTTGCTATCGGCAAGCAACTTGGAGACGACACCAATCGGATCCAGGCCAAGCTTTTCAAAGTGAGCCCCGTGCTTGAATTCAATGATCAGGTGCCTGTTATCGAAAGCGGGGTTCTGAAGAACTTGCTTCAAGGTTGGAATAAAGAATCTGCCATCGAAGGCGGCCGACTCGGTCCTGCCATCTGGGTAACGCTCCTTGGCACGAAGCCGCTGCAGGTCTTCAAGTGTTAGTTCATCAACTTTGGTCGAAAGAAAACTGTGATTACCGATGTCGGTAGTGCTCACTAGGTCTAGATCATGACGAATGACTGGGTGTCCGTCTTTTGTAAAGACCACGTCAAACTCAACCGCATCTGCACCTTGATCAAAAGCTAATTCCAGTGACTCCATGGTGTTTTCCGGCAGGTAGCCGCACGCCCCACGGTGGCCAAAAACTAACACGCTATTCCCATTCAATCGTGCCGGGAGGCTTCGAAGTTATATCCAGCACAACTCGGTTCACATCGTGAACCTCATTTGTGATTCGGTTTGAAATCTTTGCGAGCAAGTCGTATGGAAGCCTTGACCAGTCAGCGGTCATCGCATCCTCAGACGAAACTGGTCGAAGCACGATTGGGTGCCCGTAGCTGCGGCCGTCGCCCTGAACGCCAACCGACCTCACCTCTGCCAAGAGCACAACTGGGCACTGCCAAATCTCTTTATCCTGGCCAGCCTTTGTTAGCTCCTCGCGGGCAATCGCATCTGCCTGCCTCAAAAGATCCAGGCGTTCCTTGGTTACCTCACCAACAATTCTGATTCCAAGGCCGGGTCCGGGAAACGGGTGCCTAGAAACAATTTCGTCTGGTAGTCCCAGCTCAGCCCCGATTGCTCTGACCTCGTCTTTGAAAAGCTCGCGGAGCGGTTCGACCAACTCAAACTGCAAGTCCTCCGGCAGCCCTCCGACGTTGTGGTGACTCTTGATTCCGGCGGTTGCACCGCCGCCAGATTCAACAACGTCCGGGTAAAGAGTTCCCTGCACCAAGAACTTGATTGGCCTGCTATCCGCCTCGGCCTCGGTCACAAGTTTTGCCTCAGCTTGCTCGAAACTGCGAATAAATTCGCGACCGATAATTTTGCGCTTTTGCTCCGGGTCACTTACTCCCTTGAGTGCCTCAAGGAAAACATCCTGGGCACTCTCGGTCACCAGCCTGATTCCTGTGGCAGCTACATAGTCGCGCTCCACCTGCTCTTTTTCACCCTCGCGCAACAGACCGTGATCCACAAACACGGCAGTCAGTTGGTCGCCAACGGCTTTGTGAACAAGCGCAGCAGCCACTGCCGAGTCAACGCCACCGGAGAGCCCACAGATCACCCGAGCATCACCAACCTGCGCGCGTATCTTCTCAACCTGTTCGGCAATTACGTTTCCTGAGTTCCAGGTCGGTGAAATTCCTGCACCCTCATAAAGGAAGTTCTTCAGAACCTGTTGCCCCTGCTCGGAGTGCTTGACTTCCGGGTGCCACTGCACGCCGTAAATGCGCTTTTCCTTAGACTCGAAAGCGGCAACTGGGGTGGTTTGGGTGGAGGCTAGGACCTCAAATCCAGACGGCGCCTCCATAACCTGGTCACCGTGGCTCATCCAGCAAATCTGAGTAACGGGCTGGTCACCCAGCAGTGTGCCGTTGACCGAAACGCTTAGCTCGGTAGCTCCGTACTCCCGCTTGCCGGTTTTATCCACTCGGCCGCCAAGGGCTGCAGCCAAAACCTGAAAGCCGTAGCAGATGCCGAGGATTGGGATTCCTAGCTTCAGAATGTCCGGGTCCAGCGAAGGCGACCCTGGTTCGTAAACACTTGATGGCCCTCCCGACAAAATGATTGCCGCTGGGTCCTTGGCTGAAACTTCGCTTGCGGTTGCAGTGTGATGAATTATCTCGGAGTAGACGTTGGCCTCTCGGACCCGTCTGGCTATCAGCTGGGCATACTGAGCGCCAAAATCAACCACCAAAACCGGCTTCATTACTTACCTAACTTTTCGAGTTCAAGCTGGGCTAGCTTCGCGTAGCGAGCCTCCGTATAGAAACTAAGTAGCGGCACTACGCCGCCCAGAGCAATCAACAAGAACCTAATAAATGACCAACGCATCAGAGTCCATACTCTGAAGTCAGCAAACAGGTAAACCACATAGAGCCAGCCATGGATGATCAGGATCCAGACAGTCAGGTTGATACCAACATCCGGCAATCCTTCGCCATCAACTCCATACTGCTCAAAAGTCAGAAACCCGTTCGGCCCAAACAGCCACAGGTCGAAGCCCAGAAACGGCAGTCGCCTAATTCCCCAAGTGATCATGAGCAGAATTAGGAATGTTCCGGTTACGTAGGACGAGACCTTGTAGAACTTAAGGACCTTTTGGATTTGTGGAACTTGGCTTGGATTAACACCTGACATGCCAACAAGTTTAGTTCTCGGAAAAGGCAGTCAAGACCTTGAGCGCTGCCGATTTTGCCTCATCGGCACTCTTGCCGGTTAGGGCAGCCTCAAAAACCTCTTTGGCTTGGTCTTGAGTCACCGCACTCAGCGCCGTTCTCACTGCGCCAACCTGGGACCGTGAGGAAGAAACCGAGTGAAAGCCCATGCCGGCCAGCACCACAGCGAAGGCCGGATCCGAGGCTGATTCACCACAGACTCCAGAGTAGATTTCCGCATCAGCACAGTTCACGGCTATTTGCTCCAGCGCGCGAATCAAAGCAGGCTGCCATGGGTTCAGCATCGCACCCAGAGCCGGGTTCATTCGGTCCGAAGCAAACAAATACTGCGATAGGTCATTAGTTCCAACGGAGATGAAGTCGAGCTTGCCGGCCAGCTGCGGAATTTCATAAACGAGGCTTGGCGTCTCCACCATCACACCAACCTTGAAATCGCCTGCGCTTCTGGCTAGTTCTGCAAACTCAATGGCCTCCGAGTAGGTGGCGACCATAGGCGCCATGACCCACACCTCGCGGCCGGACTCCACTCTTGCAAGCTCCAGGCTTGCAAGCTGATCCAGAATGAAGTCTCGGTGCTGGTTGATAAGTCGGTATCCTCTGACCCCAAGCGCTGGGTTCTCTTCATGACCCATGTCTAAAAAGGGCACCGGCTTATCGCTACCAGCATCGATGGTTCTGACGACAATTGGGCCCTGAGGGGCTGCGGAGAGAATCTCTGAGTAGGACTTTGCCTGAGCCTCTCGCGAGGGCTGTGTTTTTGCAGAAAGGTACAGCAGCTCGGTCCTGAATAAGCCAACCCCCTCCGCAGCTGAGGCTGCGGACGCAATGGCGTCCTCTAGTGACCCGATGTTGGCTCGCACTGGAATGATCGGATCTTGGCTCTTGGCAATAAATGAGATTGGTCTGGTGGCATCAGAGGCTTGACCGCCAACCACGACCCGGTCCCCGACTGGGTCAACCAAAACCTGCATGCCGTCAACCAGTTCGGCTGCTTGCGAGCAGGAGACAACGGCAGGGATGGATTTTGAGCGACAAATGATTGCGGTGTGGGAGGTTGGACCACCCTGGATGGTGACAACCCCAACCACAGCCTGGGTGAATTGCGCGGTGTCTGCAGGAGAGAAATCTTCTCCAACAATTACAAACCTGCCCTCGGTGGGAAGCTTTAGCCCGACAGAAATGCCAGCGATACTCGCCGCCACCCGCTTGGCTAAATCGCGGATGTCATTTAGTCGCTCCTCGAAAGTTGCGTCACCGGCAAACAGTTCTGCATACTGCTCAACCGCATTTACAAATGCGGTTGCTGCATTCCAGCCAGATTCGATTTCGCCAACTGCAGTTTCAAAAAGTTCCTCGTCTTCCAGCAGCATCACTAGCGCTTCAAAAATCTCGGCTGAGGTCTCTCCGGCCTTTTCGGCCAACTGGTTCATCTCCTCAGCCACGTCAGCAATGGCCTTTTTTAGCTGCTGGGTCTGTGCGTCCTGGTCGCCTGAGTGTTTGGCAGGCGCTGGTAGTTCGGCGCTTGGCTTGACTCGAAATACTTCTGCGGCAACGGCCTCAAGGCCGACGCCCATACCGGTAAGGACCGCTCCGTTTGACAGCAAACCCTAGCCCTTTAGGAAATCTTGAATCTGCGAAATGATGGCCTGCGCTGTGGCGTCATCCTCGGCGTCAACTTCAACGGCGAGCTCCTCGCCGGTCTTTGCCTTCATTGCCATCATTCTCAGTGGTGAGTTTGCCTTCACTAGGTCCTCGCCAGGCTTGCCCATGCGAACCTCTAGACCGGAGTCTTTGACTAGTTTCACGATCTGACCGGCTGGCCTAGCGTGTAGGCCGATCGGATCTAAAACGGTGACTGAGCCTTTGATTGTTGGCATGTTTCCTCCTGGATTTCTAGTGAAGTACTAACTAACGCTTGTGGCGCAGTTGGTTGGTCATTTGTGACTAAGTGTCCCCTGATGCTTCGCAACGGCTTCGGTTAGTTGCTGCTGGAGCGGATGGTCAATTGCAATGCCACAAACCTCCAGAGCAAACTCTTCCGGTGACAAACTGGCTAGCTTCTGGGCCAACATCGCCACCTCGGGATCCTCATCGTTGCGGAAGTCTAGGGCTGCCTCAATGACTTCCAGGAGTGCTGTTGGAGCCTCACCGTATTCAGCCAATTGGGCAGCTGGACCTATGAGTCGTTCATGGCGCGAGAGCTTGCGCAGTGGTTGGCGTCCGACCCGTTCGACCTGATCATCAAGTGCGGGGTTGGCAAGGCGTTCAAGTGTCTTGCGCACATACTGAGCGTGCTCATTGGGATCAAAACCGTGCCTGGTTACCAAGACCATTGAAGTCTCTTCCATCACCCTGGCGGTCACATCTCGGACGATTGGGTCAGTCAGCGCTTCGGCAATTGTCTTGTGTCCGTGGATCTGGCCGAGGTAGGAAATTGTTAGGTGAGCGGTGTTTACCGTGTAGAGCTTGCGCTCGATAAATGGCGTCAAGTCCGCTACAAGGTGGGCAGCAGGAATCTTCAGATCGTGACCGCCGAGGCTGCTGACGTCAATAACCCATTCGCAGAAGCTCTCCGCAAACACGTTTGGCTCTTCGCCTTCCGGTTGCCGCGGGACGATTCTGTCAACGGCAGTATTGGCGAAATAAACCCCCGCTATTGGCAGAGTGGTCAATTCAGCAATTTTCGCCTGCAAGATATCGGTTGCATTGATGGCGTTTTCGCAAGCCATTATTACCAGCGGCGCTTTGCTCTTTCGGGTCTTGAGCCCCTCGGCAATTGCCGGTGCGATGAACGGCAGAATGTTTGTGCCGACGGAGGCGGTGATGATATCCGCCTGACCAATTGCTTCTCGAAGTCGGTCCTGCTCGAGAGCCGAGTTTAGAACTTCAAAGTTTTCGTAGTGGGTTCGATTATTCTCGTCGCCCAGCTCAACCAAGTCGTAGCCGTCGGAGGATCTAAGTTTGTCGATTAGGTCTTGATTTACATCAGCGAAGGTTACGAAGTAGCCGGCATCCTGGAGCACTGCACCAATAAAGCCGCGGCCGATGTTGCCAGCACCGAAGTGAATTGCTCGCATAAATTACTTCCCGATCTCTGACTGCCGCGGTGCCCGGATTATTCGCCGGTGCCAAGCAGCAGCTCTGCTATTTCGGCAGCACTCTTAGAGTTTTGCAAAATAGCAAGTTTGTCTTCTTCTTGAATCAGCTCAGCCAAGTTGCCAAGGAGTTCAACGTGCCCATCGCCCTGAGAGGCAATTCCAAGAACGCAAGTTACCTCGTCATCGCCCCAAGCTATTGGGGCAGCCAGCCTTACGAAAGCCAGCTGATCAAAAATCACATGCTTCCGAGACTCGTCGGTTCCGTGAGGAATCGCAAAACCCATGCCGATGGCTGAGGGGAAGATCTGTTCCCGCTCCCACATCGCGTCGGCATATTCCTGAGTTATAGCGCCGAGCTCAACAAGTAGTTGGCCGCAGATGTGCACAGCCTCCTCCGGAGAGGAGGCTGTGACATCTAGCTTTATTCCGGCCTGTTGGACGAGATTAGTCATCGCTAATGTCATCCCCGGACTGAATGAGGGATACGACCTTGGCGATGTTTAGATCACCAATGAACATATCGAACATCACTACGACCGATCCAGGCACCGCCTGCTTGGCCCTAGAGCCAAGCCCGCGGTGGCAGAGAACTAGATCGTGTTCAGTGTCAGCCAGTTGATTCACAGGAGCGTGGGTCACCGAGACTCCTTGAGCCTTGAGCTGCTTAGCAAGCTGCTTAGCAACCATCACCGATGAACCCATGCCAGCCTCGCAAGCAACAACAATGCTCTTTACTGAGGCACCAGATACTGTCGCCATGAGTCTTAGTTACCTGACTTCATGGAAGCGCTCTTTGCCTTTGCAGCATCTAGATCTGCAGCGTCCTCAGACTTTGATGCCTTCAGGATGAAGAATGCAACAACGAATGAAACAGCTGCCGATAGCAAGATGCCAAGCAGGACACCGAAGTGGTTACCTTGAGGGGTCATTGCCATGTAGGCAAAGATCGATCCTGGAGAAGGTGTTGCCACCAGTCCCACACCGGTTGCTACGAATGTCGCAACACCAGTTGCACCACCGGCAATTGCTGCAAGAACAACGATTGGCTTTAGTAGTACGTATGGGAAGTAGATCTCGTGGATTCCACCAAGGAAGTGGATAACGATTGCTCCCGGAGCTGAACCACGAAGAAGCTTTGGTCCTGCCAACCAGAATGCAACTAGAAGACCTAGTCCAGGGCCTGGGTTTGACTCAAGCATGAACATGATTGACTTGCCAGTCTCTTCTGCCTCAACGGCACCAATCGGCGCAAGAACACCGAAGTTAATAGCGTTGTTTAGGAACAAGATCTTTGCTGGCTCAATCAGAATTGATGCAAGTGGCAAGAATCCGGTGTCAACCAGAACCTTCACGCCGCTTCCAAGAACATCAGACAGAGCGTTGACTGCTGGGCCAATGCCTAGGTAACCGGCGATTGCCATCAACATTCCAGTGATACCAAGTGAGAAGTTACCAATCAACATCTCGAAGCCTGGAGGGGTCACTGGGTCTAGCACCTTGTCAAGCTTCTTCAAGATCCATGCAGCTAGAGGACCAATAAGCATGGCGCCCAAGAACATAGGGATTGAAGTTCCAACGATCACACCAACGGTCGCAACAGCACCGATAACGGCACCACGCTGACCGTGTACCAAGCGTCCACCGGTGTATCCGATAAGGATTGGTAGCAGGTTGATGATCATTGGGCCAACCATTGAGCTCAGCTGCTCATTTGGCAGCCAGCCGGTTGGGATGAACAATGCAGTTAGCAAACCCCATGCGATGAACGCACCGATGTTTGGAATTACCATTCCTGCAAGATTGCCACCGATCTTCTGTACTGAAGCTCGCCAGCCCGAGTGACCTCCGTCACCCGCGGGGATAAAATTAGCCATTGGGTACTACCTTCCTAATAAGGGGTTGTATTTATTGATAGAAACCAATTGATTCGCCAGCAACTGCGCGGGAGACTCAATTGATTCCGTTTTTCTTCCATTGACCTCGGCAACGAGCCAATGAAACCTAGTGTCTTGCAAGAGCGACCTCCACCCCTGCCGAAACCATTGCATCGGTGAAGTTTTCATCCACATCGATGTTGGTCACGATTCGATCAAAGTCTTTGAAGGCAGCGAACTTCGCTGGATAGGTGGAGCCGAACTTGCTGCTGTCAGCTAGCAATATGCGCTCTTGGGAATTGGCCATCATGGTTTTTTTAACCAGCGCCTCGTCGGTGTCGAATGCCGTGACTCCGGCGGCCAGTGAAAACCCGTTGGCTCCGATGAAACTCACGACCGCGTTCAATTCCTTCAGGTCCTCGCAAGTCTTTGCCCCAACGGCACTCAGGGTCGCGGGCCGAATCTTGCCCCCTAGGACATAAGTCTGAGTTGTTGAGTCCGCGATCAGCCCGGCAAGTGTGAGGTTGTTGGTCACAACCAGCAAGCCCGGCTTGTCGCGCAGATGAGGAGCAAGGGTCTCGGTGGTGGTTCCACCATCAACGAAGATACAGCCCTCCTGAGGGATGAAGCTGGCAGCGACGTTTCCAACCAGTTTCTTCTTGTCAGGGTTGTGGCCGTAGCGCTCCGGGATTGTGTACTCGTGTGCAAAACGCTCCAGCGCAATTGCTCCGCCGTGAACTCTCCTGAGAACCCCGCGGCGCTGAAGTACATCTAGGTCTCTTCTAACGGTTTCAACGGCTACATCCAGAGAATTGGCAGCGACGTTTGCGTCTAGGCGACCCTCAGTGCGAGTCCACTCGCTCAACTTGAATCTGCGCTCTTCTGCCAACATCGTTGTTGTCTCCGAAACTGTCTGGTTTACACGTTACTTTGATAAATTAGCAGGGTTTTCTCAGCTAAAAAGATAGAAACGGACAAAAAACCACATAAAAAGGTAACAATTCGGTTACGTGGCTAGTCGCTCTCGCTCGTCTTGGACCAAGCGCCACCACAGATAAAAAGCAACCAGCGCAAAGAATGCCCACTCCAGCGCGTAAAACGCGGTGAGCCAGTTAATCTCTAGGGATTGATTTCGAATCTCGATCAGAATCGGCTCGGCACCGAGGCTAATTCCATCCGTCACAATCACATAAACCGGGTAGCTGACAAACTCTTGAGCCTGATAGAGATTTACCAATTGAGCAAGGGCAACCGAGCCCAGGATTGGCTCGCCCTCGTAGACAAGCTCGGTGTCGGCAACCGGGTCACTTGGCTCCACATAACCGGTGATGCTGAAGCTTTTTTCGGGCAACCCCTGCCGGATTTGAATTAGGTCATCGATCTCAGTGGAAAAGGCAAGTGCCAGGGTCAGACTGGCAGGGCCTTGCTCTAGCTGAACCAAGCTGTTTGTTATCAGCCAGTAACCCTCAACTAAATCATCATCCCGAAACTGAAGCCGGTTATCGACGATAAAAGTCTGGCTTGGGTTCAGCGTCACCTCAACTGTTGCGAGCCTGTCAAAGGATCCAGGCTGAATGTAACCGGGGCCGGCAAGTTCTGAAAGGGCAACCGGGGCGGCCTGCTCTTGGCTCACCCCGACATAGCTAAAGGTTCTGGAGAGTTGCCACTGCATCAACAGCGAAAACACAATTGCCACCAAGGCTGCTAGCGCTAGCCCCCCGATCCATTTCGGTTGCCTGGCAACTGAGAAAAAGCTTGGCTTCATCTATTGATAGTTATTCACGACTACATCAACGCGTTGAAATTCCTTGACATCGGAATAACCGGTGGTGGCCATTGATCGTCTTAGTGCACCCATGATGTTGACGGTTCCATCTGCAGAATTGCTAGGGCCATTTAGGACCTGCTCCAAAGGAGCGTGGGTTCCCACGAACACGCGCCTGCCCCTTGGCAAAGATTCGTTCACCGCTTCTGGGCCCCAGTGCCAACCCTGACCTGGTGCCTGACTAGCACGCGCCAAAACAGTTCCCAGCATCACGGCATCCGCTCCACAAGAAATCGCCTTGACCATATCCCCTGAGGTTCCAAGCCCACCGTCAGCAATAACGTGGACATAGCGACCGCCGGATTCATCCATGTAGTCGCGCCTTGCCGCCGCCACATCTGCAACGGCGGTTGCCATTGGTGCGTGAATTCCAAGAACTTTTCTGGTTGCGCTAGCCGCGCCTCCACCAAAGCCAACCAGCACTCCGGCTGCTCCGGTTCTCATCAGGTGCAATGCCGCGGTGTAGGTTGCTGCCCCGCCAACAATCACCGGCACGTCTAGCTTGTAGATGAATTCCTTCAGGTTCAAAGGCTCCGACTGCTGTGAAACATGCTCGGCGGAGACGGTGTTGCCGCGAATAACAAACATGTCCACCCCGGAGCGAAGCACCGCATCAGCAAACTCTGCAGTTCGCTGCGGAGAAAGCGCTCCAGCTACTGTCACTCCCGCCGCGCGGATTTCACCCAGTCGCGCTTCAATCAGCTCTGCCTGAACTGGCTTTGAGTAGACACGCTGCAAAACGGCACTCGCGTCCTCATCCTTGGCGGCTGCTATTTCCGCAAGCTGCTGGGTTGGGTCTTCATATCTGGTCCAAAGACCTTCTAGGTCCAGCACCCCAAGTCCACCGAGTTTGCCCAACTCAATTGCCGTGGCTGGGCTCATTGCCGAGTCTGCTGGCGCAGCAATAACTGGCATTTCAAACTGGAAGGCGTCAATGCTCCAACTGGTGGAAACATCCCTGGGGTCACGGGTTCTTCTGGTTGGAACAATGGCAATGTCATCAAAAGCAAAGCCGTTGATTGCGCGCTTGGAGCGGCCGATCTCTATTTCAGTCATTTATCTGCCTAACGAGTTCCGTAATTTGGCGCTTCAATGGTCATTTGAATATCGTGCGGGTGCGATTCGCGCAGACCAGCGGCTGTGATGCGCACAAACTTACCGTTCTGCTGAAGTTCCGGGATAGTAGCCGCACCAACGTAGCCCATCGAAGCTCGAAGGCCTCCCACTAACTGATGAACAACCGTTGGGACTGTTCCGCGATAGGGAACTCTTCCCTCAATTCCCTCAGGCACAAGCTTGTCTTCTCGAAGCACGTCGTCTTGGAAGTAGCGGTCCTTGGAATAGGACTGGGCCTTGCCTCTTGACTGCATCGCACCCAGAGAACCCATTCCTCTATATGTCTTGAATTGCTTGCCGCCGACATAGGTGATGTCGCCGGGAGCCTCATCGGTTCCTGCTAGCAACGAGCCAAGCATGACCGCGTTTGCTCCCGCGACCAACGCCTTGGCAATGTCGCCGGAATATTGCAGACCACCGTCTGCAATCACCGGGATGCCGGCTTCCTTGGCTGCGAGCGCCGCCATGTGTACAGCGGTGACCTGTGGCACGCCAACTCCTGCAACGACCCGAGTGGTGCAAATCGAACCTGGTCCAACTCCAACCTTCACGCCATCGGCACCGGCGTCAACGATTGCTTTGGCGCCTTCACCGGTTGCCACGTTTCCGCCCAGGATGTCGGTGTTCTTGGCAAACGGTTCACTCTTTAGCTTTTTGATCATGTCCAAGACTGCCGAGTTGTGGCCATGAGCTGTATCGACAACCAGAATGTCCACCCCAGTCTCAACAAGGGCCATTGCTCGCTCCCAAGCATCTGGTCCTACACCAACTGCCGCACCGACTAGCAATCGGCCCGCCCCATCCTTGGAGGCGTTTGGGTACTTTTCGCTCTTGTCGAAGTCTTTGACGGTAATCAGGCCCTTGAGCTTTCCGGCATCATCGACCAGCGGCAGCTTCTCGATGCGGTGCTGAGCCAGTAAGGCCATCGCTTCGTCTGGATTGATGCCGGTTTTGCCGACGATTAGTGGCATTGGAGTCATGACGTCTTTGACCAACGTGGTGGTTCGCTGAACTTCCAAAACAAATCGCATGTCTCGGTTGGTAACGATTCCAACCAGTTTTCCGTCTTCGTCTATAACCGGCAGTCCCGAGACTCGATAGCGTCCGCACAGATCGTCTACCTCTTGAATGGTTGCATAAGGAGTTGTGGTCACAGGATGAGAAACCATGCCCGCTTCACTGCGCTTAACTAGATCAACCTGGTCCGCCTGCTGCTCTATCGAAAGATTGCGGTGCAGAATGCCGAGGCCACCCTGCCTGGCCATGGCAATTGCCATTCTGGCTTCGGTCACCGTGTCCATCGCCGATGAGATCAATGGGATGTTGATGCTGATGTTTCTAGAGATCCGCGAGGCCGTGTCCACTCCGGATGGAACCACATCTGATTTGCCAGGCAGCAGCAGGACATCGTCGTAGGTGAGTCCAATCAGGGAAAAAGGGTCTGACAGCTCCAAAATAACCTCGCAACGGCTCGGGATAAGTGTTCTCCAATCCTACAGAGCGATTGGCACCTGAACCCAGGCAAAGTTTTTTATTACATATAGCTACACGAATTTTGTGTATGGTTGAGCGCTGGTATTGTTTTTCAATACCCATTATTGGGACAAACGTGAGCAGAGACGCTCACCCAGATTTGGAGGACAGGTGAATTTCCTCTCCGTGGGCAATCCAAGAAGATTGCTGAAGCTCTTAATTGTCGTATTTACCTCACTGATTATCGGTCTTGGGCTGCTCACGCCAGCCAATGCCGACACCGTCGGTGAAGAGTATGACTACGCCGTTCTCGGAAACGTGAAGATTGAAGGTGTGGCAGTCGGTGGCGTCCGCATGGTGGTAGAGGGTGCCGGCTACTCAGCCGAGACTCTCACCTCCGATGATGGCAGCTGGTTGATTGGCGTTCCGACAAAGGACGTTTACTCGGTGACCCTAGATGAGAGCACACTGCCGGCAGGTGTTGTTGTTCTGGAGGGCGAGCCCACCCAGGAAGTTGAGCTTGGCCTGTCGGGCCGAGTGGTAATGAACTTCTTCATTGGTGAGGGAGAGCGCAACGAGGTTTCCTTTGTTGACCAATTCATTTCTAGATTTATTTACGGCATCAACTTTGGTTTGATGTTGGGTCTTGCCTCCGTTGGCCTATCGCTGGTATTTGGAACAACAGGCCTTTCCAACTTTGCCCACGGTGAGATGGTTACCTTTGGTGCCGTTGCAGCCTTAGTTTTTGGCGTGTTCATGCAGCTGCCGATCTGGGTCGCAATTCCGCTGGCCGTTATTGCTTCAGCTGGCATGGGGTGGTCGTTGGATGCCGGGCTTTGGAAACCACTTCGAAAGAAGGGGCTGGGAATAGTTCAGCTCATGATTGTTTCGATTGGTCTGTCGCTAACCATGCGCTACATCATTCAGTTCTTCATCGGTGGCGGCACCGAGCAGCTGCCAGGCTTTGACTCCCCAAAGATTTCGTTGTTTGGTGCGGTAGCTCTTTCAAGCAACGACCTTTACTCAATGGGGATCTCGATTGCAGTGATCATCGGATTTGCTGTTTGGCTCATCAAAACCAAGACCGGTAAGGCCACCCGAGCAATCTCAGACAACCCTGACCTAGCTGCAGCCTCCGGTATTGATGTGGACAAAGTTATTCGCATTGTCTGGATTGTGGCGGCGTCACTCGCTGGACTTTCCGGTGTGCTGTGGGCCTACTTCCGACCTGGAATCAAGTGGGACATGGGAACCCAGATTCTGCTACTAATCTTTGCCGCTGTGACCCTGGGTGGTCTCGGAACCGCATTCGGTGCTCTAATTGGTGCCCTGATCGTGGGTATCTTGGTGGAGACCTCGGGAATGTTCATTCCATCAGATTTGAAATATGTTGGTGCGCTGGTCGTGCTAATTGGTGTCCTAATGTTCAGACCGCAGGGCATCATGGGTCGAAAACAGAGAATTGGATAGGAGGTAGCTCATGGACTGGGGAACAATCATAAATAACACCTTGGCTGGGCTGCTAACGCCCACCACAATCGCTTTCGCACTTGCAGCTCTCGGGCTTGCGATGCACTTCGGTTTCGCCGGGCTTTTGAACTTCGGTATTGCCGGCTTCATGGCCATTGGTGCCTACGGCTACGCCATCTCGGTGCTCACCTTTGGCTTGCCGTGGTGGCTGGGCATGATCATCGGTGTACTTGGATCAATCGCTTTCGCAATTTTATTGGGAGTCCCGACCCTGAGGCTTCGTGGCGACTACCTAGCAATTGTGACCATTGCGGCTGCTGAAATTGCCCGACTGCTGTTCCTAACCACCGCCTTCACTGATGTGACCGGTAGTGCCGACGGACTCTTCGGTTACAACTCGGCTGGTGGCTTCACCTCTGCCAACCCATTCCCTCCAGGCAGCTATGGCTTTGGCCCATGGACCTACAACTCAGAAACCCTTTGGGTGCTGACCTTCGGTCTTGGAGTGCTAGCACTCTGCATTTGGTTCCTATGGGCTCTAATGCGCTCTCCTTGGGGACGAGTTATCAAGGGAATTCGTGAGGACGAGGACGCAGTGCGCGCACTCGGCAAGAACGTTTTCGCCTACAAGATGCAGGCGCTAATCATCGGTGGTGTCTTCGGTGGCCTGGGTGGAATTGTTTACGCCGCCTTCGCAAACGTCTCCCCTGGTGTTTACGTGACCTCAATCACATTCTTTATCTGGACCGCGTTGTTGCTCGGTGGAGCAGCAACCATCTTTGGTCCAGTTATCGGTTCCGTAATCTTCTGGGTGCTGCAGGCGTTCCTGTCGAACATTCTGCCGGAGCTTGCCATCAACGGCATCCTGCCAGTGGATGGAACACAGGCTGCAACCCTAAGGTTCGTGCTGGTGGGTATCGGACTGATGCTGCTGGTTATCTACCGACCACAAGGTATTTTTGGAGACAAGAGGGAGATGACCTTTGTCAAGTAACGAGACTCCACAAAAAGCAACCGGGCTTCACGTCGGCAAGGCGGAGCCTGGCTGCAAGAAGACCGACCCAATGTTGGTAATCGACCATGTCAAAAAAAGCTTCGGTGGTCTGACTGCCGTTGACGTCGAGCACTTAGAGATCCCAAAGAATGCAATCACTGCATTGATTGGACCTAACGGTGCCGGTAAGACAACTCTGTTCAACCTATTGACAGGCTTTGACACCCCAGACACCGGAACCTGGAGCTTTGAGGGCAAGTCACTTTCTGGAGTTCCCAGCTTCAAGGTTGCTCAAATGGGACAGGTTCGAACCTTCCAGCTAACCAAGGCGCTGAGCCTGTTGACCGTTTTGGACAACATGAAGCTTGGCGCAAAGGACCAGGCTGGCGAGGGGATCTTCAAGTCACTATTCCCAAGGTTCTGGAAGAAGCAGGACGCGGAAATTGAAGTCAAGGCAATGGAGCTTCTTAAGCGCTTCAAGCTCGACACCAAGAAGGAAGACTTCGCGGCATCACTATCCGGTGGTCAGCGAAAGCTTCTGGAAATGGCTAGGGCGCTAATGACCGACCCGGTTCTAGTGATGCTGGACGAGCCAATGGCTGGCGTGAACCCAGCGTTGACTCAGTCACTGCTTGAGCACGTTTTGAACCTCAAGAACGACGGCATGACCGTGCTCTTCGTTGAGCACGACATGCACATGGTTAGGCACATTGCCGACTGGGTTGTGGTCATGGCAGAGGGCAAGGTTGTTGCCGAGGGGCCGCCTGACACCGTGATGAAGGAGCAGGCAGTTATCGATGCCTACCTAGGCGCCCACCAGGATACCGACCTGGGTGTAATCACCGGAAGAATTGACACCATCAACGAGGAGGAGAGCAAATGACCCGAGTCGTAGATGTGCAGAATCTAACCGCTGGCTACCTACCTGGAGTCAACATCCTAAACAGCGCGAACCTTTACGCTGACAAGGGAGAGCTGATTGGAATCATCGGCCCTAACGGTGCCGGCAAGTCGACACTTCTGAAAGCAATCTTCGGACTGGTGAAGGTCCGTGAAGGCTCAATCACCCTAAATGGCGAAAGCATTGTTGGCCTGAAGCCAAACCAGCTGGTTGCTAAGGGCGTTGGTTTCATTCCACAAACTAACAACGTGTTCCCATCGCTGACCATCGAAGAGAATTTGCAGATGGGAATCTTCCAAGACCCAAAGCACTACAGCGAGCGTCTTGAGTTCGTTGTCTCAATCTTCGAGGAACTAGGCAAGAGACTGAAGCAGCGTGCTGGTTCACTCTCGGGTGGTGAGCGTCAGATGGTTGCCATGGGCCGCGCTCTAATGATGGACCCAGCCGTGCTACTGCTGGACGAGCCCTCAGCTGGTCTTAGCCCGGTTCGTCAGGACGAGGCGTTCCTAAGAGGTTCCGAGTTCGA
>Ga0213868_10000052_pt1 | contig 93979 bp, 90 predicted proteins | sample PICome_9_FD_160087 | JGI IMG/M metagenome (GOLD analysis project Ga0213868, IMG submission 160087) | Coastal seawater microbial communities near Pivers Island, North Carolina, United States - PICO127 | ecosystem: Environmental > Aquatic > Marine > Coastal | place: USA: North Carolina... | reverse complement strand
CCGTAATAATATTATCAAAGTTGTAGATACTGCCTTTTGGAAAAATAAAATGTTATCCCTTGGCGGAGAATACAGCATTTGGTCTAATGCACCCGAACATCCATCGCATAACTAATCCAGACGAAGTTTTGTATTTAGTAGAACCAAGAGTTTTGAGCAGATATCAGCACTAAATTCTTTTTTTCTGAATTTTGTAATGGGTACTATTCCCTGAATTACGTTTGTAATAAATAACTCATCAGCTTTTTGGAGTTCAAAAGGAGAAATAGACGATTCACTTAATTCAAAATCTGGAGATTTAGTGATAATTTCAATCAACTTTTCACGCACAATTCCCTTCAAACATCCATCTGCCAATGGTGGTGTTTTCACAGTGTTCCCTTTAATTAGAAAAATATTACCATTAAGAGCTTCTATAATGCTTTTATTGGTGTTAAGTAACAAACAATTACTGTAATTATTTTCTTTGGCAAAAATACTACCTACTACATTCACCGCTTTGTTATTGGTTTTCAATGTCGATAGCAGATTTGGTGAGATTAAATAATCTTTAAAAAGTTCAATTTCATAATGGCCTTTGTTTATTTTATATATATCAGAACTAAGTTCTTGTGCAGAAATAATATATAAAACATTGTTGGATGTTGGTGTGTAAAAGCCCTCTGAATCTCTGTAGACAGTGATTTTGACCCTATATGAAATAGCTTTCTTAGGAAACGATTGAACCAAATTTACTATTTCTTTTTCCAAAAACTCTGGAGTAAAATGCATTGGAATCTCCATGCGCAATATGCGCATGGAGGCCATTAATCTAAAATAATGAGCCTCCCAAAAAACAGGCTTATTATTGTTAACTTTGATAGTTTCAAAAACAGAGTCGCCATAGGCAAGTCCCCTGTTGTTTGTGGGTATATTAGCTTCAAAATCTTGATAGAGTGTTCCGTTGATATTGACCATAAACATTCAAAAATAGAAATGCAAATATACACTAAAATAAGCTTTTGCTTAACGAGACCCCAAAACCTGCTTTAAGCTAGAAATTTGATTTTCCCAAAGCATTTTGGCTTCCTCTTCCTCATCATCGTCAGAAAAATCAGTAACGATTAAGGAAACGTCTTTAGTTATACCATCAACTTGTATACGAAGTTCGAAATAACAGCCTTCATCATCATTTTCAAGCCATTTGAACTTGATTCGTTCAGGGCTTTTCTTTGTAATGAGTTTGGCTTGTTCTTCAGAGTCGTCCCAAATAAAGGTAAACAACTCGCCTCTTGAATTTACATTATCTGCAAACCATTCTGAAAGTCCAGAAGGGGTTGAAATATAATTGTATAGTAATTGCGGTGAAGCTTGTATAGGAAATTCAATTTCAAATTTTACTTTGGCACTCATGGTTGTATAATTAGATTTCCAATATATACATTAATTTGTTAGTTTTAAAAGAAAAAAAATATTTTTTACAGAGTATTTTTTTGATACCCCACTATTTTGTTTCTATATTTGCAGCCATCATTTATGGCGTGGTAGCTCAGTTGGTTAGAGCGTCGGATTCATAACCCGGAGGTCGGGAGTTCAAATCTCCCCCACGCTACTTTCAAACCCTTGATTTACAAGGGTTTTTTTATTTGTAATGCTAATTAATAAATTGGAGTAAGAAAATAATAGAGCGATATGAATTAATTAAAAAAAAATTAGTATGATTTTTTAATCTTAAGTCCACCCAAAAATTTAAGAATTTTGATCAGCATATAACTCTCGAGATTTTGTAATCCAAGCCGCATGAATTTTTTGTGCGCGCTGGCGAGCAGATTTAGATGAATCTAATAATTCAAAAGCAATTTCTTCAAAGATTGAGATGTGCTCAGGACTCGTTACTCCACCCATGTTAAGTAGCAGTTCTAAATCCAATAATTGAAAGTCTGGTGCAAAATAATTGTCTTTAGCTGCATTCTTGTAGTTAACAAATGAATTGATTTTGCAAAATAAGTCGTACATATCAACAAACTTAGTGAGATAAGCCTCACAAAAAATCTTGATTGTAGTAAACTCCTTTTCAGTTAATGAATGGTTGGTATAGATACTAAACGCTTTAACTGGATCTTTAATATAGGTCATTACTTGCATAATAAAACATAAAGCTAAAATAGTCTATGTTAATAATTAAAAAAAAGAGTAAAATTATAATATATTTCTCACTCATAATTAAATAATTTCTCAAAAAAGAACAAATATTAAATATAAATTGCTTACAATTAGAGTAGTAAGTGGATATATTTAAGCGATTACGAATTATTATAAATGAGCAGGATATTTCTGTATCTAGATTTGAGAAAGAAATAGGCATTGGCAACAATACAATTTCTACTATTCTTCGCAAGGAAAGTGGAATATCACACATTATTCTTGAAAAAATAAAAAACCGCTATCCCCAATATTCTATTTGTTGGCTTGTTGCAGGCGAACAAAATAATAGCAACTACAAGTTGATCCAACAAATTAAAATTGAAATCATCGCTCTGCTTGACAAAAAAAACGGAACTCAAAGCTGTTCTTAAGCTTTAATTTGAAAATTTAGCTTAAAGTGAAATGGTTCACAACTTCAATTCAAATTAGTTCTAATCGTCCTGATTATTAACTTTTAAAGTCGATATATAAATTAGTATTACACCAAGAGCCAAAATTATTAAAGTAATAACTATCCATACGAAATAATAATAAGATAGTTTTTCATTTGAATGATAGAAAAGACAATATATTGATGTTATAATCAACAAAACTAAATTTATAAATGCTATTAGGAGTAATTTTCTACCACTAGAATACATCAAACCTTTTATTCTTTCATAGTTCATCATTACATTATTATTTGTTAGTTAAGAAAATTCGCAGTAATTTGGGAAATGGTTTTTTTTTATAAAATATTTCAATATGAAATTACAATATTTTAATTCAAAATAAAACATTTTAATTCATAAATATTAAAAATATAAGTTTAAGAATGATCAGTGACTACGATAGAATTCAGGCTGTATTGTTTTATTTACGTAAGAAAACAAACACATTTGCTAAGGAACTAGGCTTTAGTAATGGTACTGTTTTTTATCAGATAAAAAGTGGGAGAAACGGAATATCCCCTAACTTAGCGAAAAAAATATGTGATGCATGTCCCGAAATTGATTACAAATGGCTCCTTACAGGTCTGGGAGAAATGCTAAACAATATTGAAGTTGACAATAGTACAACAAATAAAATAGCCAAGGATATTGTTTCTTTAAAAAACCATATACTAGAATTAGAAATAAAAATAAAAAAATTAGAAAAAGAGCTTAAATCTTTTTATGATGCAATAGAATAATACCTTATTGAGTTTTTGTTTTTAGACAAGCTAAAAGTTCCTGAAGATTTAAAGATTCCTGGGAACCCGATTTCATATCTTTTACCGTAAATCTTTTAGAAAACATCTCTTCATCCCCTACCAAAACAACAAATGGAATATTGCGTTTGTTGGCATATGTGATTTGTTTTTTCAATTTTGAGGCTTCAGGATACAATTCAGCAATAATGCCATTTGAACGCAAAGATTGAATAGCTTTGTAGCTATATAAACTTTCATCACTACCAAAATTAGCAAACAAAACCTGAACAGCCTGATTACTGTTTTCAGGAAATAGGTTTAATTCTTCTAAAACCATAGCGATTCTATCCAAGCCAAAGCTAATTCCCACCCCACTAACTCCTTTAAGACCAAAAATACTGGTTAAGTCATCATAACGACCGCCGCCGCCAATTGAGCCCATAGCTACACCAGCTGGTGCAGAAACTTCAAAAATAGCGCCAGTATAATAGTTGAGTCCACGTGCTAAGGTCACATCTAACTTAAGAGTTGCTGTCTTCAGTCCTAAACTATTGATTGTATTTGAAATAAATTCGAGTTCTGAAATGCCTTCAGTACCAACTTCAGAAGATCCTAATATTAGTTTTAAAGCGTTCAGTTGAGAATCAAAATTACCCACCATATTAAACAAGGGCTCTAAAGTTTGTATCCCTTCGGACGGTATGCCTTTGAGAAGCATTTCTTCTTTAACCTTTTCTGCGCCAATTTTATCTAACTTATCCAATGCGACCGTAAAATCAATGAGTTTATCTTGTGCACCAATACGTTCTGCAATGGCAGCCAAAATTTTTCTATTATTAATTTTAATCGTAACACCTTTTAATTTTAGGTCCGTAAAGACGGCATCATAAAGTTGAATAAATTCTACTTCTTGCCAAAGTGAGTCTGAACCTACAGCATCTGCATCGCATTGGTAAAATTCTTGAAAACGTCCTTTTTGTGGTCGATCGGCACGCCAAACGGGTTGAATTTGATAACGCTTAAAAGGAAAAGTGATGTCGTTTTGATATTGTGCAACATAGCGCGCAAAAGGCACTGTCAAATCATAACGCAATGCTTTTTCAGAAAGCGAATTTGAAAAACGTGCTAATTGCCCTTCTTCTAATGCTTTTAAATCGGCTTTTTTAACCTTATCGCCAGAATTTAAAATCTTAAAAATTAGACGGTCACCTTCATCCCCATATTTACCCAAAAGGGTTTCAGACAATTCAAAACTTGGGGTTTCTATGGGTGCAAAACCAAAGGCCTTAAAGTTTGACTTTATGGTGCTAAAGATGTATTCGCGTTGAGCAATCTGCTGCGAATTAAAATCTCTAGTTCCCTTTGCTATTCTTGGTTTTGTTGCCATTTGTTTTGATATTTAACAAATATCTAATTTTTTAAAATGCTATCCAATGAGTTGATTAAAATACTTAAACAATTCTCCTTTGGTGATCAAAGCACCTTTTTCAATCAATTCAAAAATATTTTTATTTTTTTCTCCTTCTATTTCTTTTTCAGCATCAAAAAGCTCAACCGAATCATCCATCAAATGTTCACGTAACCATGAGAATCCTTCTCTAGTTGTTAAATCTACAGATGGTGAATTTATTTTCAAACCAATCAATGCAATTGTACTTGCTTTGATTTGAAATAAATAAAGGTGTTGAGGCGCTATATTCTCTAAGTATTTAACTTTTCCTAAAACACCCTCCCAAACAAGATCGCTAAAAATATCCATTTCCTCCTCAGCAACTTTTGGCTGCTCGGCTTTTATCTTTTTCCATTCTTCTGCCGTGATGGACTGTGTAGCCAAAAAATTAATAAACTCTAGATGAAGTTCCTCAAATTGTTCTTTAGATAGTCTTCTGTATTTCATTTGAAATTTGATTAACAAAAAAGGCCTGTTGATAAAACAGACCTTTCAAATTTTAAACTTAAATTGGTTTACGCTTTTTCAGCTACAATTTCAAAAGGTAGTTCTACATGTACATCGCGATGTAAACGAACTTTGGCTTCATATTTGCCAAGGCGCTTTACATTTCCACCTGTAACAGAAATAAATTTCTTGTCTATTGCGTGGCCTGCACTTTCTAAAGCTCGCGATACATTAATGTTGTTGACAGAGCCAAATAACTTATCTCCAGAACCTACTTTTGCTGAAATTTTCACCTCTAAAGCTTTTAAAGATTCAGCGATTTTCTGAGCATCTTCAATGATTTTCTTATCTTTAAAAGCACGTTGTTTCAAGTTTTCAGCTAGTACTTTTTTTGCTGAAGTCGTTGCCAGAATGGCCTTTCCACCAGGAATTAAAAAATTTCTACCATAACCATTTTTAACCGTTACAACATCATCCTTGAACCCTAGTCCCTCTACATCTTGTTTTAATATTAGTTCCATAATTATGATCGTTTTTATTTCAATAAATCTGCTACGTACGGCATAAGGGCCAAATGTCTGGCTCTTTTTACTGCAGTGGCAACTTTTCGTTGGTATTTAAGTGATGTTCCTGTAAGGCGTCTTGGTAAAAGTTTACCTTGCTCATTGACAAATTTCAGTAGAAAATCAGGGTCTTTGTAATCTATGTATTTGATTCCTGATTTCTTAAAACGACAATATTTCTTTGCCTTGTTAGTCTCGATGTTGAGGGGTGTTAAATACCTGATTTCACCACCTTTTTTGCCTTTTGCTTGTTGTTCTATAGACATAATTACGCTTTTTCTTTAAGTTTATCTCTTCTTCTCTGTGCCCATGAAATGGCGTGCTTGTCAAGTTTAACAGTCAGGTAGCGCATGAAACGCTCGTCACGTCTAAACTCAACTTCAAGTGGACCAACAGCCTCACCAGGTGCAGTAAATTCAAACAAGTGGTAAAATCCACTTTTTTTGTTTTGGATTGGGTAGGCTAATTTTTTCAGCCCCCAATCTTCTTTTGATACCATCTTAGCTCCTTTAGAAACGAGTAAATCTTCGTATTTCTTTACTGTTTCCTTTATCTGTTCATCAGATAAAACGGGATTTAAGATGAAAACAGTTTCGTAATGATTCATATATTATAATTTTAAAATGGCTGCAAAAATAATTATTAAATATGGTTTAAACAACTTTAATCAACACCTTTTTTAATATTTAATCTTCACCTTTTAACGATGATTATTGGTTTTTGTCGAGTTTTATATTTAAGTTTGCTATCTAAACCAATCAACAATTAACCTTTACTGCTATGAAAATTAACTGTATTGTAATTGACCCACATGCGCTTCAACGCATTAATACAATTTCAAAAATTAATAGTCATGACGCATTGCGCTTTACTAATGAATTTGGATCATGCACCGACGCTCTGAAGTTTCTCGAAGAAAATAAAACTGATCTAATTTTCCTTGAAATAGATACACCAAATCTTAATGGTTTTGAATTTTTAGACCTTATTAAAACAACAGGTGGAAAAATACCGAAAACTATAATTACTACAAAAAATACTGCCCATGCCTTTAAGTCCTACAGATACAATGTTGTGGATTTTTTGGCAAAACCTCTTAATGAAACCCTATTTCAAAATGCCATAGACAAGGTACTTGAGTCAAGCGCGCACACAAACCTCGAAAAAGATAAAGATACACAGCATATATTTATAAAAAGTAATCTAAAAAAGAGAAAAGTATACACCAAAGATATAAAGTGGATTGAAGCACTAGGAGATTACGTAAAACTAATCACTAATAGTGGAAGCTATGTCATTTTATCTACGATGAAAGCGTTTGAAAGTGAGCTGCCTTCCAACAAGTTTTTGAGAATTCATAAATCTTATATCATCAACCTCAAAAAGGTAGAACGCTACAATAGTAAATTTGTTGAAATCGAGAATTCTCGAATTCCACTGAGTAGAAATAAAAAAACATCGCTGACAGAAGCGCTTCAAATAGCTTCATCACCAAACTAAGTCAATAATTATCTACATTTATTACCACACGTACAGGCCGAAAAAGCTTAGTGCTTAAAAAACTATTTTTCACCCGATGTATTACATCCTTAGTCTTTTGTAAAGACTGATCTTCAGGAATTTTTACCAGTATATTTTTGTGGTATAAATTTCTAATCCTAGATACAGGTGGAAATTCAGGCCCTAAAACATAAGGAGCAAAAACTTGGCTAAGAGCTGTTGCTAACCAAGTTGCACCTTCATTAACTCTATTATAATCTCTGTGCTTTAATGTAATCTTGATTAAGCGAAAATAAGGCGGGTACTTATAAATACGTCTTTGATAGGTTTGCTCCTCAAACATTTTTACGTACTGGTTACTCGATACTTGTTGTAGTATATTATGGTCTGGGTTGTAGGATTGAATAATCACCTTACCTCTAGTTTTAGTGCGACCAGCTCGCCCAGAAACTTGTTGTAAAAGCTGGAAACAGCGTTCGTGTGCTCTAAAATCTGGAAAATTTATAAGTTGATCAGCATTGAGAACGCCAACCAATTTAACATCTCGAAAGTCCAAGCCCTTAGTTAGCATTTGAGTCCCCACAAGGATATCTATTTCTTTTCGTTCAAACTTTTGAATAATACGGTCATAACTGTATTTACCACGAGTTGTATCCAAATCCATTCGTGCAACTTTAGCATCAGGGAATAGAGCTAATGTTTCTTCTTGGATTTGTTCGGTACCGAAACCTTTAGTATCCAAGTCTACGCTATTACATGCACCACATTCGTTTTTAACTACAGTTCCATAGCTACAATAATGACAGCGTAGTTGATTGGCATGTTGATGGTAGGTCAAACTCACATCACAATTAGGGCATTCTGGTGTATGACCGCATGTATTACAAGACAGAACAGGCGCATAACCCCTTCTGTTTTGAAATAAAATAATTTGTTGGCTTTCTTTAAGAGATTGTTCAATTTCAGATATAAGTCGATCACTAAAATGTCCTTTCATCCGTTTGCGCTTGTACTTGTCCTTTAAATCAACTAATTCAATATCAGGAAGAACTACATCATTATAACGCTTAGTTAAAGATACATAGCCATATTTGTTATGCTTTTTTGCATTGAAATAGCTTTCAATGCTGGGCGTTGCTGAGCCTAAAATTATCTTTGCGCCGTGCAGCTTAGCTAATACAATAGCCGCATCACGTGCGTGGTATCGTGGCGCAGGATCAAATTGTTTGTAAGACGGCTCATGTTCCTCATCAACTATTAATAGACCTAAGTTGGAGAACGGCAAAAATAAAGAAGAGCGTGCGCCTATTACGACTCTTGAATTTTTAGAATTTTTCAAAACACGATTCCAAATCTCAACACGCTCGTTTGGACTAAATCTTGAATGATAAACGTCGATTTGATCACCAAAATAATGCTTTAACCTTAATACCAATTGAGAAGTTAAGGCGATTTCAGGCACTAAAAAAAGAGCCTGCTGACCTTCTTTTAGAACTTCTTCTATCATCTTTACATAAATCTCTGTTTTTCCCGATGAAGTTACTCCATGTAAAAGACAAGCTTCTTTATGCTCAAATACTGTTTTAATGTTCAACAAAGCTTCAGTCTGTTCAGGACTTAGAGTGATTGATTTTTCAATTGCAAATCCATCCAATTTTAAACGATCAACCTCAATAAAGTGTTCTTCAAAAATAAATTTATCAATCAATGATTTAATTTGAGCAGAGGATGCATTACTCATTTTTTTTAAGTCTGAAACTGAAACTAACTCTGAATCTTTGCTTAACGAAAAATATGCTAGTATAATTTCTTTTAGCTTTTTTGAGCGGTAGAGTTGGTTTAATAATTTTTCCAAGCCTTTCTCCCCTTTAAATTTAACATCAAGCGAAACACTGCGAAGAAGTTTGGGTTTGTATTTATGAACAAGCTCTTGATTTGTTGTGATAATGTTTGCCTCAATAAGGGGTTTAAGTACTTTGAATATTTGTTTTTTACCCAAAACAGCTTGCACCGCGTCAACCCTTAGTCTTGGTTCTTGTTCGAGTGCTTCAATAATTAAATATTGATCGTCTGATAAATTATATTCATCAAACTTAGCATGAGGATGAACAGAAATAACAGACTCGCTTTGCAATAGCAAGGCATTGGGTAGTGCAGCGCTCAAAACTTCGCCTAGGGTGCACATGTAGTATTCTGAGATCCATAACCAATGGCGCAATTGAACCGAATGCACAACAGCTGTCTCATCCAAAATACTGTGGATAGATTTAACCTCATAAGCGGTAGGAGTATTACGATGACACTTGAGTACTAAAGCAGTGTACACTTTACTTTTACCAAAGGGGACTGCCACACGAATACCTGGTTGGATAAACTCAAATTCTGCTTGCGTGACGGCATAGGAAAAATTTCGCTCCAGTGGTAACGGTAAAATAACATCAATAAAAAAATTGTGACTTAGTTGTTGCATTTTTGTTTCAAACGTTGCAAAGATGCGTTGAGCTCAAAACCGAGCAAAAGAATAATAGCATTTAGCCAGAGATAAAATAGCAAGATCAAAAGGCCACCAATAGAACCATAGAGTTGATTGTAATTTGAAAAGTTTTCGATATAGAATCCAAATAAATAAGAATTCAATAATACTAAAAGTGTTGTAAATAACGCCCCTACTGAAAAAAATCGGGATTGCTTTCCATCTTTAGTGCCAAAGAAATAAAGAACAGCAACAGTGAAATAAATCATTACGACAAAAAATAAAAACTTTGAAGTATCGACCCAGAACAATTCACTTGAGGTTTGTCCTAAATCCAGCGAATTATAAAGTGGGTGAATCAAATATATCTCAGAAAAACCAACCCCAACAATGGTCATAATCAATAAGAAAACTAATATTATGGAAACTCCGAAAGCGTAAATATATTGGTTGAAAAAATTACGATTGAGCTGTTTATGGTAAGAGTTTTCAAAACTAGAAAAAACAGCATTTACCCCATTAGACATGAGAAACATAGAAATCAAAAAGACAGATGAAATAAGTCCTCCTCCTCTATTTTTATTGATATTCTCAAAAATATTTTGATTAAAAAACTCTGATGTGTTGGGGGGGAGAGATGTGTCTAAGAAATTTAAAAAATCAGATTGAAATCCTTCAAAGGGAATATACGGGATGAGAATAATAATAAAAAGCAAAAATGGAAAAAGAGCCATAAAAAAACTAAAGGCCACGGCACTGGCACGTATTGAAACAGCACCATTAATTAAACCCAAAACATACATCACTAAAAGATCATAGACAGTAAGCCCTTCCAATCCTGGTAATTTTAAGGTCTTCAAGAGGCGAATAACCCAGCGAATTATGGGGATTTTATCTAATTTTTGTTCAATTGGCGCACTCATTCTACAGCCTTTAAGCTAAGGTCCATGTTGTAAACCGAATGCGTTAGGGCACCAGACGATATGTAATCGACACCACACTCTGCATAGTGACGTAAAGTAACTTCATCAATACCCCCAGAAGATTCTGTTTGACAAAGATCGCCAATTAAAGCAACAGCCTCTTTAGTTTCTTGAATGTTGAAATTATCAATTAAAATACGGTCAGCTCCACCATGCTGCAATATAGCTTTGATCTCATCTAAGTCCCTTGCTTCAACAATAATTTTTAAATCTAACTGATGGTGTTTAATATATTCGGAAGTAAGCTTTAAAGCTTCTGTTACACCACCTGCAAAATCAATGTGGTTATCTTTAAGCATAATGACATCGTATAATGCAAAACGGTGATTCACACCACCTCCAATTGTTACTGCCCATTTCTCAAGTGCGCGAATACCCGGTGTTGTTTTTCTAGTATCTAATATTTTTGTGCTTGTTCCTTTAAGCATTTGAACAAAATAATCTGTTTTTGTAGCTATTGCGCTCATTCGTTGCATGGCATTGAGAACAATTCTTTCGGCTTTAAGAATAGATTGTTGTGGTCCTTGAACTTCAAAGGCAACATCGCCGAATTTTACAGTTGTACCATCCTGTATTAGAACGGTGATACGCAATCTAGGATCGATGTATTTGAAAACTAGTCGTGCAAATTCTACACCAGCCAACACCCCCTTGTCCTTAACTAAAAGCTTAGCTTTACCAAATGCATTTTCAGGAATACAGGCTAATGAGCTATGGTCGCCCGGACCGACATCTTCTCGAACTGCATTAGCGATGATAATTTCTATTTCATTGCGAAAGGCCTCTTTAGTAATCATTATAATATAGTTTATAGCTAAATTAAGAATTTGAACTATTAAATTAAAGAAAAGTCATTTAATTTATGATTAACTTTGTCCTATGAAAATTAAACTCATTTCAATTGGAAAAACAGATGAAAAAGCATTGCGTGAGTTGATTCAAAAATATGAAGCGAGGCTTAAGCACTATATTTCTTTTTCGTTAGAAGTAATTCCAGACTTAAAAAACAGAAAAAACCTCTCAAAACATATTCAAAAAGATAAAGAGGCTGCATTAATTTTAAATAAAATATCTAGTACAGACCGATTATTTTTATTCGACGAATATGGTGTATCATACAAGTCCGTCGAATTTTCAAAATTTTTACAAAAACAAATGAATTCTGGAATCAAACAACTGGTTTTTGTCATCGGAGGACCCTATGGATTTTCCGAGGAATTGCACAAAAAAGCAGTTGGAAAGATTTCACTTTCTAAAATGACCTTTTCACATCAAATGGTACGTTTATTTGTCCTTGAGCAGATTTACAGAGGATTTACAATTCTTAAAAACGAACCCTATCACCATCAATAATTATGATTCAAATTGTATTCGCTACGAACAACCAAAACAAACTTAAAGAAGTCCAAGCCCAACTACCAGACGAAATAAAACTAATTAGCTTGAAAGACATTGGATGTTATGAAGACATCCCTGAAACCCAAAAAACAATTGAAGGCAATGCCATTCAAAAAGCAAACTATATCAAAATGAAGTACAATAAAGATTGTTTTGCAGATGACACTGGTTTGGAGGTTATGGCTTTAAATGGCGCCCCTGGTGTTCATTCTGCACGCTATGCTGGACCTGAAAAAAATTCAAAAAAAAATATTGAGAAGCTCTTATCGAGTTTAGAGAAAACTGCAAATCGATCTGCTCAATTTAAAACAGTAATAGCACTTCATTACAAAGGAGAATTGATTCAATTTGAGGGAATATGTGAAGGAAAAATCACACGCACTGCAAAAGGATCGGGCGGATTTGGATACGATCCAATTTTTAAGCCATCGGTAAAAGATAAAACTTTTGCTGAATTGACTCTTAAAGAAAAGAATGAGATTGGACACAGAGGAATTGCAGTAGCAAAATTAATCGCGTTTTTCAACAAACACAGCTAACTTAATTATTTAACGTACCTTTGCCGCAAATCCTCAGGGTGAGGATGTGTTACAAGAAGTATGGTAAAAAACTGTTCGATACGCTTCTGAGGTAACACCAAAATGCATATCGAATAGACATACGAATGAATACATTCCAACAACTGGGACTTGAAGATCATTTACTTCAAGCCATTGAAGACCTTGGTTTCGAAACTCCAAGTGAAGTTCAACAAAAAGCAATTCCAACACTTTTATCTGAAGAAAATGATTTAGTCGCCCTGGCGCAAACTGGGACGGGAAAAACAGCGGCATTTGGTTTTCCCATGCTACAAAAGATAGATGTAAACAGCAGAACAACACAAGGGCTGATTTTATCACCTACTAGAGAATTATGTTTACAGATCACCAATGAATTAAAACTGTACGGAAAATACTGTAAAGGATTGAATGTTACTGCAATTTATGGAGGGGCAAGCATAACTGAACAAGCAAAAAATGTAAAAAGAGGTGCTCAAATAATTGTAGCCACTCCTGGTCGGATGAAAGACATGATCAGTCGTAGATTAGTCGATATTTCCAAAATTGACTATGCTGTTTTAGATGAAGCGGATGAAATGCTCAATATGGGCTTTTTTGAGGATATCAAGTCTATTCTTTCGCATACCCCACAGGAAAAATCAACTTGGCTGTTTTCAGCAACAATGCCAAAAGAAGTATCGATTATTGCGAAGAAATTTATGGTAGCTCCTACCGAAATTACTGTTGGAAGTAAAAATACAGGAAGTAAAAACGTATCCCACGAATTTTATTTGGTTGGATCAAGAGATCGGTATGCTGCTCTAAAAAGACTCGCTGATGCACATCCAAATATTTTTTCTGTTATTTTTTGCCGCACCAAAAGGGATACCCAAAAAGTTGCAGAGAAGCTAATTGAAGATGGATACAGCGCAGGTGCACTTCACGGAGATTTAAGTCAAAATCAAAGAGATTTAGTAATGAAGTCCTTCAGAAATAAACAAATTCAAATGCTCGTAGCTACGGACGTTGCTGCTCGAGGGATAGATGTTGATGACATTACGCATGTGATAAATTACCAATTGCCCGACGAAATTGAAACCTACACACACAGGAGTGGCCGTACGGGACGCGCCGGAAAGACTGGTGTATCTATGGTAATTATCACCAAAAGTGAACAACGTAAAATCAAAACAATTGAAAAAATCATCCAAAAAGGATTTGTCAAAAAAGACATTCCAGATGGAATGGAAATTTGCGAAGTTCAACTTAAAGCTTTAGCACATAAAATTCACGACACAGAAATCAACCATGAAATTGATCCTTATTTAGAAGAAATCAATTTATTGTTTAAGGACAGTAGTAAGGAAGAATTGATTAAAAAGTTTTTTTCAGTAGAATTCACTCGATTCTTCAATTATTATAAGAAAGCAAAAAACTTAAACTCACCAAGTGCGAAGGATTCGTATTCAGAAAAAAACAAAGATGATCAATCAGCTCGATTCTTTATAAATATCGGGAAAAAAGATGGTTACGATTGGATGAGCATGAAAGATTTTTTACGAGATGCGCTTCAACTTGGTCAAGACGATGTATTTAAAGTTGACGTAAAAGACAGTTTCTCTTTTTTTAACACAGAAACAGTCAATATGCCTAAAGTCTTGGAATTTTTCTCAGATTTCAAACAAAATGGTCGTTACATAAATGTTGAAATTACGGAGAAAAAAGAACGTCGTGGAAACCGTCGTTTTGGAAATCAAAAAGGGGGGCGATCCAGAAGAAAAGATAGTTTTAGATCTGATGCAAACGGTCGTCGCAAAGAACTTGGTCGAGACAATGGAGGACGCTCACCACGAAGATTATCTGATTTTAAACCGCAAGGCAACAGCTCTTCTCGCCCAAGAAGAAACCGTAGAAAATAATCAATTTGTTAATTTTAAAACAAAACAGGGTCTGATATTTGCTATGTATCTTGAGTTTATTACTTTTATGATGAAATTTTCTTATGAAGTATAACCTGATTATTTTATTCATTTTAACCACATTTCAATTTGGATTTGGTCAGGATGGTTCTACGGTCAAAGGAAAAATTGTAAATGGGGCTGATGAGGAACCCATGGAAAACGTCAATATAGTAAACCTCAATCAAGTTTACGGGACCACTACCAATATCAAAGGTGAATTTGAAATACGCGCACAAGTAAATGACACCCTCCATCTCTCATTTTTGGGGTTCAAGTCCATTAAAGTGAGAGTTACCAACGATTGGGTCAACTTTGGAAATGAAACTACCATAGAGCTTACTGAGCTGGCACTAACCCTCGAAGAAGTAGTGGTGAACAAATTAAAACTTACAGGATATCTTGAAGTAGATATAAAGCAAGTTCCAATCCAAAAAAATATTCGTTACAGCATTTCCGGTCTAAATACGGGTTATGAGTCTAGTCCTAGGTCCCCGTCTATGGTAACTAAAGTGTTAGGGGCAATTTTCAACCCTGCTGATTTCCTTTATAATATATTTGGCAAAAAACCGAAAGAAATGAAAAAATTGCGGAAGATGAAAAAACAGGACGAAATTCGTAGTATTTTAGCTTCTCGCTTTGACCGTGAAATGCTTACTGCGCTTCTACAAGTTGATAAAGTTGATTTGGATCTTTTGATCAGTGAATGTAATTATTCAGATGACTTCATAAAAACGGCCAACGACCTTCAAATCCTTGATGCCATAAGCGAATGCTATGAAGAATACAAAATCCTAAGCCGTGATCGTTAAATATTTTATTTTATAATTTTGACTTAATAAATATTTTATATATTTGAGTTGTTAATGCTTGCCCCCAATCATGATCAAAAACCAAACACTTCACACTTATGTGATTAGACTTTTTTTATTTTTTTGTGGCTAGTATTGATGATTTATTAACTGTAAATTATAATATATGGAAATTATTAGCACAATTATTATTGGAGCAATCGCAGGATGGCTTGGTAGTACAATTTTTAGAGGAAGCAGTCTAGGTCTTTTCGGCAACATTGTCGTTGGAATTATTGGTAGCTTCGTAGGTGGATGGTCTTTGGAAAAACTAGGAATCAGTATTGGTTCTGGCTGGATAGGAGCAGTATTGACTGGTGCTGTTGGGGCACTTATAATTTTGTTTCTCTTAAATCTGATTTTCAAAAAGAGAATTTAAAAACCATCAACTTTTTCATTTATAGCGCTTCAATTTACTTGAACTAAACCAAAAAGGCATAAGTATTTTTTTTAACTTTGATTAAAACTAAACACTATGAATCCTTTTCTAAGAAATGGTTTGGCCGTATTACTTGGTATTTTTATTGGTGCAATTATAAATTTTGCTGTAATTTTTCTGAGTAGTTACATTGTAACGCCCCCAAACGGAATAGATGTGACTAATGTTGATAGTATAAAGGCCAACATTGGTCTGTATAAACCTATTCATTTTTTGTTCCCTTTTTTAGCACATGCACTAGGAACCTTAGCCGGAGCGGTAATGGCTATTAAAATTTCAAAAAGTAAAAAAACAAAAGTAGGCTTCATCGTTGCGCTTGTATTTCTCTATGGAGGTATTTCCATGGTGACACAAGTCCCTAGTCCCCTTTGGTTTTCCATTTTTGATCTTTCAGTAGCATACATTCCAATGGCGTGGATTGCTACAAAGCTAATACGCTAAATTTTGTTTTAATGTATATTCTAAACATAAATTCATAACTTATTATATAACAAATTGCTCTATTAAACACCTATGTTTGCTTACATATTTCATAAGTTAGTTCTTTACAAAAGGTAGAGATGTTGAATTCTTGTTTGCTGTGATTTTAATAAAATAAACTCCTTTGCTTAAATCGGAGGTATTTACAATTAAATCATTTGTTGTTTTAATAGGTTGCTCGATTAAGACTCGACCCAGCATATTATATACAGTATAATTTTCAGGTAAACTACTAAAACCAACTAACTTAATCCTAAGTACGTCTGTAACTGGATTAGGGTAGAGAAATACTTCAGTGTCTAGAAAGTAATCTCTGGTTCCTAATTCAATACGCCTGGGTGAATTTGCTAAGACCGTTTGTATTCTTGCTTTCTGATCAGCAGTGAAAGTATCCATACAAGAATCAATTGTATAATCCATGTAGTTTTCGACCATATCATTTCCTAAACTATCAGGACAACTATCGGTTTCGGGACATCCAGAATTAAAATCTGAAGCGTCGGGAGTATCTGCGCAAAAGTCATCATTAGTACAGTCAGTAGTATCGCCCCATATGTGACGAAGACCTAGCCAATGTCCAACTTCATGCGTTAAGGTTCTTCCTGATCCATATACATCGCCTATTGGGTTTGGATTTGCTAACGAGCCAACGGTAGAAGCTAAAACAACTACCCCGTCTGTATTTGCTGCTCCTTCGTCAGTGTCCAAGCCTGGCAAACTTGAATTAGATGGAAATTGAGCATAACCCAATAGACCGTCCTGTAATTTGGCTACCCAGATATTTAAATAAATCGTAGGGTCCCATTGGGTTGCGGGTTTTATTGAATTTTGCAGATCTAAATCCGAAAACGGACCTTCACCGTAATCAGTGATCCTATTTACACCAGCATTGGCAAGAGCCACACCTAGCGCATTCTTATTTGCTAAAATAAAACGCACCTCTGTATCAACAGCAACCGAATATGAGCTACCCGAATTATTACTAAAATCTAAATTTAATTGGTCATTTTGTGCCTGAATAGCTGAAACTGAAAGATTTTCAGATCCAGCACCATCAGTTAGAATGTGGTAAATCACTGGAATTGTTGTTAGAGCAGAAATAGAATTGGATCTTCGCGCTTTAAATTCTTGAATTTTTGGCGCTATCCATGATTCAAAATCTTCCGTTGTAGCCCGCTTTGGATGTAATGCCTTTAAGTATTGTTCATATTCAACACTACCACAGCGAATTACACCTGAATGATCGATAAATTCAATATTTGCATCGGTGAGTTGATAACCAAATAAAGTTTGATTTATAGAATTTGATTGAGCGAATGACAAAATTGAAGTAAGTAATAAAGCCAACAAAATAGCTTTGAAATTAAAAAGTTTCATTTTTATATAAATTTGGGATCTCCGTAAATATATTAAAATATAATTTATTATATAAAATTGATACTAAAAAATCAAAAACTGTGTCAACAATGGCTGCTTAACCAAATTAAACTTCAGAACATCAACTGATCTGTAACGCCTAAAGTGCTCTGAGCTAATTATTTTTAGCTTCTATCCATTTAGAAAAATATTTCGTGCTTTGTATGCCGTGGTGTTGTAACAGCATTCCTGTTAGGTTTTTAAGTCTATGTTCCTCTAAATGCGTTTGTATATCTCGTATTTTGAATATTAAGCTAGAATAGAATTTAGCACAACCGAAACGTTTTTCAAGTATTTCAAAGCCATTATTATGACTGGTTTCCCAAAGAGTTTTGTCCGAATAAAGTTCAATAGATTGTTCAACAAAAAGACGTTCATCATCAATAACAAAGCCGTTAGGTGAATCTGTTCCAAAAATACCCTCTGCTGCAATTGAGGACAGAACACAAGGAGTTCCATTTCGTAAGGCATCAACAACCTTCCCTTTAAGACCAGCGCCAAATTGTAGGGGTGCTAACAAAACCTTTGACGATGAGAGGACATAGTCAATATCCTCAACATGGCCATGAACAAAAAAGTTATTCCGCTTATTTTGAAGATTAAAATGTTTTTGCTTGGGGTAAGCACCATAAATGTGGAGAGATGCATGAGGTAATTTTTTGTGAATATGAGGCCAAATCTTTGTTTTTAAAAACAATACGGCATCAGCATTAGGGGGATGCAAGAAATTACCAACAAAAACGAAATCATTACGCTTACTGAATTTAGGGGAATTTAATTGATCTGGAATCGAATGATTATCCAAAAGAAAAGGAAGATAAATTAATAAATCGGGGGCAATATTTAATTGTTTTATTAAAATATCCATTTCTACTTCAGAAATAATCAATGAGAGATCGGAGCGATAAATACTTGCTAATTCTCTTTTGGCAGTATCCGTTTTTAAGTATTCTTTGGAAAAAACAGTCGATACATTTTTGTTATTTTTTCTTGCTTTCCGTAAAAAATGAAGGTCTTCAGTATCTAAAATACGAATGGCCTTTGGACAAAAATCCGCTACCCGCCAACCGAATTGTTCCTCGGTCATAAAACGATCAAACACAACTATGTCTGGGTTCAATTTTAATATAAAATCATCAAAACAGTTACTGTTCAAATTAAGCTGCTCTTCTACAACTCCAATAGATTTTAGATTGAATGAATGCTCAGAACGATTTGCAGCCGAGCCAAACACAACAGTAAACCCCTGAGTTTTGAAAAAGTTTATCAATTGAATAATACGGCTCCCAGCGGCAGATGATTGAGGTTCGGGAAATACAAATCCTATAAAGAATACAACAGGCGATTTTGAAATCATTCTTCAAAAATAGGAATTAATCCCATCATCTATCCAACAAATTGAATTCTTAGAACGAAAAGTGATATCTTTGCTTTTTTAAATTGCATCTTATGCCGCTCACACCACTCAACGCTATTTCTCCTATAGATGGACGATACCGATCCAAAACTAATGAACTTTCTGCTTACTTTTCAGAAGAAGCACTCATAAAATACCGCGTACTTGTAGAAATCGAGTACTTTATCGCTTTATGTGCTATTCCTCTCCCACAATTAAAAGATTTTGATACTGATTTGTTTACTAATTTGCGTGCTATTTATGAAAGATTCTCTCCCGAAGATGCTAAATCCATAAAAGAAATTGAGCGTGTGACCAACCACGATGTAAAAGCGGTAGAATATTTCATCAAAGAAAAATTTGATGCCTTAGATCTCAGCTTATACAAAGAGTTCATACATTTTGGTTTGACTTCTCAAGACATAAACAATACAGCGGTTCCGTTAAGCATTAAAGACGCAATAAAGCATATTTATCTCCCAGAATTAAATCTTCTTGTTGATACTTTAGGCGGTTTTATTGAGGAATGGAAATCCGTCCCCTTATTGGCCCGAACTCATGGACAACCAGCTTCACCTACTCGATTAGGCAAAGAGATTGAAGTTTTTAAAGTTCGAATAGAAGAACAACTTAAGGCTTTAGAGCGTGTTCCCAATGCTGCCAAATTTGGTGGTGCAACAGGTAACTATAATGCTCATCACGTTGCGTATCCTGAAATTAACTGGAAATCGTTCGGATCAAACTTTGTCAATAAAGAATTGGGGCTACACCATTCATTTCCAACAACACAAATTGAGCATTACGACCATGCTGCTGCGCTGTTTGATGCCATGAAACGCATAAACACTATTATCATCGATATGAATCGTGACTTTTGGACCTATATTTCGATGGATTATTTTAAACAAAAAATTAAAAAAGGAGAAGTTGGTAGCTCAGCTATGCCACATAAGGTAAATCCTATTGATTTTGAAAATAGTGAAGGAAATCTTGGGATAGCTAATGCACTATTTGAGCATCTTGCCGCAAAATTACCAACTTCCAGACTGCAAAGAGATTTAACCGACAGCACCGTTTTGCGTAACGTTGGAATTCCTTTTGCACACACCATTATCGCTTTTAAATCCACACTTAAGGGTTTAAATAAATTACTTCTAAATGAGCAAAAAATTGATACTGATTTAGAACAAAACTGGGCTGTAGTGGCTGAAGCTGTTCAAACCGTATTAAGACGTGAAGGTTATCCAAATGCTTACGAGGCCTTGAAAGGGTTAACGCGAACCAATACTGCTATAACTCAAAACTCTATTGCAGAATTTATTGACACCCTTGAAGTAAGTGATCTAATTAAAGACGAAATGAAGAAAATCACCCCATCAAATTACACAGGGATATAAAAGATTTACTAGTAAAGTGTCTGCTTTTTAACTCAGTGAATGGATTAGAGCATAAAGTCCATAAACCCTTCGACATTGATGTCTTCGGTGTTTAATTGGCTTATTATTGGTCCTAATTCCATTATTTTAGACACTTCCATATCGTCACCTAGGACACGAATTACCGCAAATCCATATTTATTGGATCTCCCAAAAACAATTAGTTCATCAATAACCTCACCATCTCCTACATAACAAATTTTTACACGACCGTCATTCAAATTACCAAGACGCAACAGTTCATTGTAGCGTTTATCATTTAGGATGTCTTTAATTTCTTTAACTTCTTTGTTATATGAATCTTTATTGCCAGATTTTAAACTGTAGCCAAGCATATTCAATTTATCAATTGAATTAACAGCTTGACGTTGTCTATAAGTCATTTTAATATCTTTTGCTCCTAAAAAGGAAATTGGAACATCCATTGATATAAAATTGGGAGATTCTTGATGATCTACAAAATAGGTTTGTAAACTAGGCTGAGAATTACAACCGAACAAAAAGAATGATATAAAAACGCCCAAACCAAGAACAAATGAACGCATAGATTATTTTTTTGAAGCCTTTTTAAGTTGCTCTCCACCTGGCACGTTAAGTTGAGTTGTCAATTTAGATACATTACGCAAATCAATGTCTCCAGTGAGCGAAAGCAATATAGTTTCAACGATTCGTTTCTCTCCACCCAGTTTGATGTCTCTAGCATCCGAAGCTTTTGTCAAACCATTGACAAGCATTAGAAGCTCTGAGACATGATTGTCATCTCTACCTGATTGAACATAGAACTTAATGTTTTTATCACCATCCTTTATACGCATGAGCTCTTCAAGTGAAGAAGATTTTATATAGCGGTCTACATCTGAAATAATAGCTTTGGAAACTGTTAAATCATCAGTAGTATAGACCGTTAAATTTTTTAGTGTTTTAACTTGTTCTAAAAAAGTGTCAGCTTCAGGATCATTGGTTTTAATTTGCATTTCAGCAAGCATACCAAACATTTTTTGATTGACTACTACTGAAGAAACATTATCCATGTCTTCGTATTTTTCAAAAAGACTTTGTGCAAATCCAATTGGAGCAATGGCAAAAATTAAAATGATTATTATATTCTTCATGATATTAAATTTACTTATTTATTTTGAATATTTTATGGGTTGTTGTATTAAATGTATTTAAAAAGGAGATGTTCTCCTCGCCTTTTTGAAGGGTTTTAGATAAAATTTCTAAGGACTTAAGCTGTGAAGTTCCTTTGTTGAAATTCGTTGACAACATTTCTAATGCTGTTTTGGTTTGATCATAAACAAAAAGCTCTTCCTCTGAATATTGATTGTTCTTCAACTCTAAATTGTAATTAAGAAATAAACCCAATAAAATTATAACTGAGGCGGCAACAGACAAACGCTTAAATTCAAAATAAGTTGATCTAAACTTTAGTTTTGTTGTGTATTGTTGTTGTCTTGAATTATAGAAATAATCAAAAAGCGAGCGGTAATGCTCCAAATGTTCGGGCACTGAACTCGATTTGAAAAATAAAGCTAATTGAGTCTCCTCTGCCTTAGAGGTTTCTCCTAACTCATATTTCTTTAAAAGCGCTTCAATTGCTTGTAATTCCATACCTATGTGCTTTTATCAATTTTTCTTTTAATGTCTTTCTAGCTCTAGAAAGCGCCACCCGTATTGCTGTTTCATTCATTTCTAATACTTCAGAAATTTCTTTAAACTCATATTGTTCAATATCCCTAAGCTGAACAATCAACTGTTGTTGAACAGGCAGAGTTGTTATAAATTTTTCAATTAATCTTATACTATCGCTAACCTCAATATCTTTTTGCAGCTCATATCTGTGGTCTTTGTGATTATTGTGTGTGATTTTTAAATTCTGCGCTTGCTTCGACTTTAATCGGTCTAGGCAGTGATTTTTGGTAATGGTCATTGCAAAAGCTTCTAGACTTTTATATTGACCCAAACGATCCCGCATTTTCCATAATTTTAAAAGAACGTCCTGAGTAGCATCTTCTGCTTCTTCAATAGAAACTAAAAAACGTTTAGCAAACCGAAACAATTTGGTTTTGAAAGGATCAACTAATGCTATGTATTCGCTTTCACTCATATTGTCTGATCGTGTTATTTTCAAGACGAGTAGTTTTGGTATTTGTTACAAGATCAAAACTATTTTTTTAAATTTTATTATTTTTTAACGTAAATTGTGGTATAAATATTGATCGTTCAGTCTCTAATAATAGCATTTATAAAAATGAAAAACAATAAAAATACATCTATCAATAAAAAAATAAAATATTTAGCCTTAATCACTTTAATTGGATTTTCATTCAGTTGTTTTGAAGATAATGATGATAACATAACAAGCACAAGGAATGTTAAAGACTTTGTGTGGAAAGCTATGAATGCTGTATACTTGTACAACTCAAATATTCCAGATCTTGCAAACGATCGGTTTAGTTCAAATTCAGACTATCAAGAGTATTTAACAAATTACGCGTCTCCTGAACTCTTATTTGAAGACTTAATCTATGACAGAGAAAGTGTAGATCGATTTAGTATCATTACTAGTAATTATTTTGTGTTGGAACAGTCCCTTGGTGGGGTTGCCGAGAAAACTGGTGCTGAATTCAACTTTTATTATGTTCCTGGCAGTTCGATCAATGTGTTTGGCGTTGTACGCCTTGTCCTACCCAACAGCAACGCCAGTCAGACCTCACTCACTAGAGGACAGGTTTTTAATAAAATTAACGGTACTGGCTTGACCGTGGATAATTATAGATCACTATTGAGTGCAGATAGTTATACTTTAAATCTGGCTAATTATGACGATAACAACACGGCAGATAGCTCAGATGACATCATAAATGATAATTCAGAAGCCATAACATTGACAAAATCAGTGTACACCGAAAACCCAGTATACAGCACAAAAATAATTGATCTGGAAGACGATAAAGTTGGTTATTTAATGTACAATGGATTTATTAATGAGTTTGACACGGAACTCAATCAGGCGTTTGGCGTATTTAAAGCTCAAAATATCGACCATCTTGTTCTAGACCTTCGCTATAATCCTGGGGGCAGTGTGGCAACAGCTGCAGCCTTAGGCAGTATGATTACCGGAGATTTCAATAATCAAGTTTTTGCGACATTACAATACAATGAAGCTCTACAAAGTAATAATTACGACTATCTTTTTACATCCACTCTGAATAATGGCACAAACATCAATAGTTTAAATCTAAACAAAGTTTATGTATTAACTAGTAGAGCCTCCGCTTCTTCTAGCGAAATGATCATCAACAGCTTAAAAGCATACATAGATGTTGTACAAATAGGAGATACAACTGTGGGAAAATCACAAGCCTCGCAAATCATATATGACTCATCAAATTTAAGTAGAACCAATGTCAATCCGAGCCACACTTATGCGCTATTGCCATTGATAGCAATTACCGTAAACAAAAACAATACTGTGGTCCCTTCATCAGGCTTGATACCAGACATCGAGTTTAAAGAAAAAGCATCAAATTACGGTATTTTAGGGGACGTATCAGAACCCTTATTGCAAGCGGCTCTGTTAGCCATAGAGGGGTCTGGGCGTTTTGCAATTGAACAAAATAGTTCAAACAGCTTAGGCATTGCAGATAAATTAGACGCTAAGGATGTGCTGATGATAGCAGACTAAATTATAAATTAAGTATTTTTGCGGTAACCAAAAATAATCTTTTTTGAATGAAAAAATTAACAGCCAACAAAACAATTGTTATTCTTCTTTTCATGGTAGCAGCCATACTCACTAGGCTTGTTCCTCATCTTCCAAACTTTACACCGGTTACCGCCATAGCGCTTTTCGGAGGATTATACCTTTCCAATAAAGTAATGGCCTATGCACTACCCTTAACTGTAATGGCAATATCTGATCTATTTCTAGGATTTTCGAGCATTACTTTTTTTGTTTATTTTGCTTTTATGGTTGTGAGTTTTATCGGAATACAATCGAAAAAACCGAGTTTTTCGGCTATTCTTTTAAGCAGTATTAGCTTTTTTATCATTACCAACTTTGGAGTTTGGCTGTTGGGGTATCCTAAGACTTGGCCTGGTTTAGCGGAGTGTTATACATTGGCTTTGCCTTTCTTTAGAAATGCTTTACTGGGTGATTTTTTCTATTCCGGGGTGCTGATAATTGGGTTTAATTTTGTTCAAAAGAAATATCTGCAGGAAGCAAAATAAGCCTAAAACGAACGACTTATGTTAAAGCCAAAGTAGAAATCCCCTTCAGACCAATCGCCAGTACTGTTTCCCAAAACGCCATTCGCATTCATGAATTGAGAATTTGTAAAATGCAATTGAAATACATGACCGCCAGTTTCAAGATCAAACCCTAGGGATAAAGGATTGTTGTAAAGCGAATTATCGGCTCGGTTCAAATGGGTTCCGTATTCCAAATTGAAGGACCAGCGTTTACCAAGCTTGTACCGCCCACCAAATATTAATCCGTATTGTGAATTGTCTTGAGAATCGTTGGCCACATAATTGTCATGAAAAAATGTTGGTGTGAATTGTAGTGATAATTTGTTGTTTACTTTTCTAGATATCAGTAGCTGTGCAACATAACTCAAACGGTGTTTGAATTCAAGTTTTGGTAAGTTATCTGTGCTCAGTGCAGTGTTGGCTAAAACTGAAGTATAACCTACTAATGAAAACGGAAAGCGCTCAGATTGTTTAATAATTCTAAACTTTGAAGCCAACTCATATATTTTTTGATTTGAGCTTCGTGATGCGCTTACATTAATACCCTCTGTAAGCCCATAGATGAAATTGAGATGGGTTACGGCTTCATCAAGACCAAAAAGATTTTCAAATCCATTTTTTACACTTCCAAAACGATGTGAAACAACAAAGTAAAATCCACCTTTGGCAACCAATTTTGTAGATTCAAAATTAATAATTTTTAAACCTTTAAAAACTGAACTGACCTCAGTAGTTACACCTGAATCAATATCTATTTCACTTACCAAATCATCTTGAGCGAATGAAATCGTACAAAGACAAAAAGTAAAAAAAAGGAGTTTAAATTTCATCTCTTCTTATTGCTTTACAACACGCTTGGTTTGAACAGCATTATCTGTTACAATCTGCACCACATACATTCCTGATGCCCATGCATTTGTATCGAGTTTTGGAACTGTTCTTTTCAATTGGGTCTGCGTGATTTGATTCCCTAAAATATTATAAACCTGAACGTTCGCAGATTGCACATTGTCAGGAAATTCAAAATTAAGTTCATCGACTGTTGGGTTTGGATAGACTTTAAATGATTTTTGAACTACATCATTTGTACTCAAAACAAAAGGTAAAATTGCTGTACCTCTTCCTGAGTGATAACCAAAACTTAGATTACTGCCTTTAGCCCAAATGATTGGAATACTCCCAACAAATGAAGTAAAATTATAGTCAGTAGATTCACCAGTATTGGATGGACGACTCGCTACAATAGTTCTCTCACCAGCAATTACATTATTTGAAAGCAACGTCCAATTATTTGTATCCAAACTTGGAGAAACATTATCACCATCTAAATAGTAATCTTTTAACCCGCTACTACTGTAAATTATAACATCAGCATTTGGGTAATCCATTGATTGAGCATTCATGCCAACGCCAAGCCAAACATCAGATGGTCCTTTTAAAGTCATGGTAACTTCTTGGTTTGTATCGTCATAGTCAAATTGAACTGTAAAACCAGGTGTCACAGTAAATTCTCCCGTAGTTGTGGATTGTGAAAAGGAATTACAGAAAAGTAATAAGTAAAAAAGTAAAGTAATTTTTTTCATAATAGTCTAATTAATTTTAAAAATTTTATTGAGCCGTTTGTCGTTGTGAATAAGTGCTAAATCATACGGCGATTGGTTAATGTTATTTTTGTGATTAGGGTTGGCACCTGAATTTAAAAGCATAATAACTAAGTCATAATTTTTAAACGTTGCTGCATAGTGTAGGGCCGTAGTTTTATTCATATCCTCAATATTGGGGTCAGCACCAGCATCCAAAAGAAGTTGAACAATAGAATTATACCCTTTTACCGCGGCTGCCATAAGCGGCGAACCATCTTTTGTAGCTCCATTGATGTCATCAACTACTTGAATTAAATATTCGACAACTTCAAAGTTATTGTAATAACAGGCTAATACGAGTGGTGTACTTCCCCGTTGATCTTTAGCATTCAACACGTTTGGTGTTTCTTTTACAACTGCTTTAACTTCTTGAACAGATCCACGACGAGCCAATTCAAAAATATCACTTTGACCACAAAGATTTTGTGACAAAAACAACAATAGTATTATGGTTCTAAAATCGAACATTGGTCTAATTTAATTTGTTCTAATAATGAGTCAAATCCAATGCAACGCCCCTTTATTTCAATTAAAGATTTTGTATTGTTTTTTGGTATTACTCCATCAAATTTACAGTAAATTTTATCATCAAGTGTTAAAAAGTTCTTATTAATTTCAGTAACACTTCCAAAAATCACTATTGTTTTATCCAAAAATTTTGAGGATGCTGCGCCTTCATCAGAAATAAATTGGTTCAATAGTGTATCCGACGATAAACGAAATTCTACCTTTTCTGTGCTAATATCTCGATGAGACTTTTGTGTATAAAAGTAAGCTATAACCCCCAATACCAATACAAATGGAACAATAATCCCATATTTCTTATTCATAAAAACAAAAATTAAATCTTTGTTAAGATAGTAGGAATTGTTCAGAAATGACATAAATTAGATAAATTATTTAATTTAATGTAACCTACTACAATGATGAAAAACATAAACATTTTATTTATTTTGATTTCGCTTATTTTAGGTACTGGTTGTGAGAATAGCAGCGAAAGTGATCTTATTGATCAAACACCGCAAACAGAAAATATCACCTATACTGAACACATTAAACCGATTATAGATGCGAATTGTGTTGCTTGTCACTCCAACCCTGCTGTAGGTGGTGCATCTGTACCGATGACAAATTACAGTCAGGTGAAAAATGTTTTTGAAAATACAGATGCCTTGGATCGTATGAATCGTCAACCCGGTGAATCTGGATTTATGCCAAAGTATGGTTCGAGATTGCCACAAGTCAGTATTGATTTGGTAGAACAATGGATGAATGAAGGCTATTTAGAATGAAATATGTAGTTCTATTTTTTATTTGTTGTACCAGTCTTGCAAACAGTCAAGAAAAATATTGGACTCGTTCTGGAACACTCACTTTTGAAGCCTCTATGCCTGCTTTTGAAGAAGTTAAGGCTACAAATGAAAATGTTACGGCGATACTAAACACGACTGATGGAACTTTTGCGGCTTTGGCTTTAGTCAAAGGGTTTCGTTTTAAAAATGCACTTATGGAAGAGCATTTTAATGAAAGTTATATCGAAAGCAATCGTTATCCCAAAGCAATTTTTAAAGGGCAATTATTAAATTTTGATGTTCGAAATTTAGAAAAAAAATATATCCTTTCGGGGCGCTTAGAAATGCATGGGAAGAGTACATCTATCTCTGTTGAAACTCATATAATTAAAGAAGACAATACCATGAAATTCAACGGCACTTTTGATGTAAGTGCTGATGATTTTGCAATAGAAATTCCAAAAATTGTTCGTAACAAAGTCAGTGATACAGTAACTATTTCTTTCGATTTTCAACTCATAAAAAAAGGCGACTAAAACGCCGCCTTTTTTTTTGGTTATTTACTCAAATACATTTTACGTCGAGCATACAAATCATAGAACTCATCGTCTTTTAGACTATCTATAAATAAAATGCTTTCTCCAGTACTTTTCATTTCTGGTCCCAATTGTTTATTCACATTTGGAAACTTATTGAATGAAAACACTGGTTGCTTAATGGCATAGCCATCTAAATGTGGTTTAAAGTCAAAATCAGTAACTTTTTTATCACCCAGCATTACTTTTGTCGCATAATTCACATAAGGTTCTCCGTATGCTTTTGCAATAAAAGGTACTGTTCGAGATGCTCTTGGATTGGCTTCAATGATGTATACTTTATCATTCTTAACAGCAAATTGGATGTTGATTAGACCAACAGTATTTAAAGCGAGTGCAATTTTCTTTGTATGATCTTTAATTTGTTGCATCACTAAATCCCCTAAATTGAATGGTGGAAGTGTTGCATTACTATCCCCAGAATGGATTCCACAAGGTTCTATGTGCTCCATAATACCGATGATGTATACATTTTCTCCATCGCAAATCGCATCGGCTTCTGCTTCAATGGCGCCATCTAAATAATGATCTAAAAGCAGTTTATTATTTGGGATTTTACGAAGTAAATCGATCACATGATCTTCAAGTTCTTGCTTATTAATTACGATTTTCATGCCTTGACCACCTAATACATATGAAGGTCTTACTAGTATTGGGAAATTTAATTTATCGGCAACTTTAAGCGCTTGATCCGCGGTTTCGGCTGTATCAAATTCAGGATAAGGAATATTGTTTTCTTTTAGAAGTGTAGAAAAAGAGCCCCGGTCCTCGGCTAGATCTAAAGATTGGTAGCTTGTTCCAATAACCTTAATTCCGTATCGATCCAATTTTTCAGCCAACTTAAGTGCCGTTTGCCCACCCAATTGAACAATGACGCCCTCAGGCTTTTCGTGCTGTATAATATCATATATATGCTCCCAAAAAACAGGCTCAAAATATAGTTTGTCTGCCGTATCAAAATCTGTAGATACAGTTTCAGGGTTACAGTTAATCATGATGGTTTCGTAACCGCACTCGGCGGCCGCTAAAACGCCATGTACACAACAGTAATCAAATTCGATACCCTGCCCAATTCTATTTGGACCAGATCCTAAAACAATGATTTTCTTTTTGTCAGTAACAACACTTTCATTATCTGTAACTGTAAGTCCTTCTTTAGTGGTCATTTGGCTTTCAAAGGTGGAATAATAATAAGGTGTTTTTGCCTCAAATTCTGCAGCACAAGTGTCAACCAACTTGTAAACTCTGTTGATATTAAAATCTTTACGCTTGTTGTACACTTGGCTTTCCAAACAGCTCAACATATGGGCAATTTGTCGATCTCCGTATCCTTTTTGTTTGGCCTCTAGCAAGAGTTCTTTTGTGATTGTTTCTACGGAATATGTTGAAACTTCTTTTTCGAGGAAATACAATTCTTCATATTGTTTCAAAAACCACATATCGATTTTAGTAATTTCATGAATCCGAGAAAGAGGAATCCCAATTTGTATGGCATCATAAATAACAAATACACGATCCCAACTCGCATGTTTCAGTTTGCTAATAATTTGATCGTAGTTGGAGTAGCCCTTGCCATCTGCGCCTAATCCATTGCGTTTAATTTCTAAAGATTGGGTTGCCTTGTGTAATGCTTCTTGAAAAGAACGACCAATTCCCATCACTTCACCTACAGCTTTCATTTGAAGACCTAATTCACGATCACTTCCTTCAAATTTATCAAAATTCCAACGTGGTATTTTTACAATGACATAATCTAGAGTCGGCTCAAATAATGCCGAAGTTGATTTTGTAATTTGATTTTGGAGCTCATCCAAAGAATAACCAATAGCAAGTTTTGCTGCTATTTTTGCAATAGGATATCCCGTTGCCTTACTTGCCAAAGCAGAAGATCGAGAAACACGAGGGTTAATTTCGATGGCTATAATATCTTCTTTATCATCTGGACTAACAGCAAACTGAACGTTACATCCTCCAGCAAAGTCTCCAATACTTCGCATCATGTGAATGGCCATATCACGCATTTTTTGATATGTGGTATCGCTTAAAGTCATTGCTGGAGCAACCGTGATGGAGTCTCCTGTATGAATCCCCATTGGATCCATATTCTCAATCGAACAAATGATAACAACATTGTCATTATCGTCGCGTAAAAGCTCTAATTCGTATTCTTTCCAACCCATAAGGGCTTTATCAATCATTACCTCATGAATAGGGGAAATTTCTAATCCACGTTTTAATAATTCATCAAAATCTTCTTCTTTATGGACTATGGAGGCTCCTGCTCCACCTAGTGTAAATGAGGCTCTAATAACCAATGGAAATCCGAAGTTTTGTGCAATTTCCTTTCCTTTGAGGTAAGAATTAGCCGTAGCCTGTGGTGCCATTGGAACCCCAATTTTTAGCATTAACTCGCGAAATTGTTCTCTATCTTCAGTGATGTTTATAGCATCTATATCTACACCAATGATTTCTACACCAAAATCTTCCCAAATGCCTTTTTCGTCAGCTTCTATACACAAGTTAAGCGCGGTTTGACCGCCCATAGTTGGTAAAACAGCATCAATTTGCGGGTGTTCTTTCAAAATTTTGATGATTGATTTTGTATTGAGAGGCAACAAATACACATGATCAGCCATTGATGGGTCTGTCATGATAGTTGCGGGATTGGAGTTGATAAGAACAGTTTCAATTCCATCTTCACGAAGTGAACGTAGGGCTTGCGACCCTGAATAATCAAATTCGCATGCTTGTCCGATAATGATCGGCCCTGAACCGATAATGAGAATGGATTTTAAATCTTTTCGTTTTGGCATTTTTATTAGTGTTGGATAGATATTAATTTAATTCAAAAATAAACAACGTTTGAATACAAAAAAAGGCGTTACGACTAGTAACACCTTATAATATATTAACAATTGTTAATCATTATTTTTTATGACGAATTTCAGATGAAACGCTTAGTTTCTTTCTTCCTTTAGCTCTTCTTCTAGAAAGCACTTTTCTACCATTCGCAGAAGCCATTCTGTCTCTGAAGCCGTGCTTGTTTTTTCTCTTTCTCTTAGATGGTTGAAATGTTCTTTTCATTTTAATTTATCTTGTTAAACCGATATCGGTTTATGAATTCTACAATTTTCGAGTGCTCTTGAAAAAGCGCCGTGCAAATATACAAAGACTTTTTACTATGACAAACGCAATTTTAAAATATTTTTATTTTGTTTTTTACTACATTTGTACTCCTTTAAAAACCAAAAAAATATGTTTCATAAAAATATAAAAATCGTACTATTCGTTATATCGTTAGCCTATGCTATCTTTCAATTTACCGAATCCCAAATTGGTAACGGCATTATGTTTATTCTTATTGGCCTTACTTTTTTGTTTTTGTATTATAAAAATGAGCTAATTTTATTGGCTTTTTTAAAGCTAAGAAAACAAGATTTCCCAGGTACTGAACGTTGGTTGAACCGAATTAAAAACCCTAAGTCTGCGCTTACACAAAAACAGCAGGGATACTACAACTTTTTAAAAGGAATTATGGTTTCACAAAACAACATGACCGCAGCAGAAAAATATTTTAAAAACGCGGTGGCTTTAGGTTTGTCAATGGACCATGACATGGCAATGGCAAAACTAAATTTAGCTGGGATAGCATTCACCAAAAGACGAAAGCAAGAAGCACAACGATTATTGAAAGAAGCACAGGCTCTTGATAAAAGAGATATGCTCTCAGAGCAAATAAGAATGATGAAGCAGCAAATGAAAAAAGCGTCTATCCCTAACCAGCATTACGGCCAAGCGCGCGGTGGAAGAAGACGGTAACCCTTAATTAGTCTAATTTATCTGATGTGTAGTAGTCTTTTTTGGGAAGCTCTATCAGGTATTTTTTTCTTGATTTATTATTTAAAAAATCGTCCCTAAGCCAAGGGTTGTGAAGTTTCAACTGCTTATAATTCAAACCAAAATTCTTAGCAAATTCAACAAAATCTGACACCGCAGTATCAAATTCTACTTCAAAAGTAGGTGCATAAGCATACAAGTCTTTGTCTTCAAAATTGAATCCATAATTTTTGGGGTGGGTCATAATTTCCTTTAAAGCTACGATTCTAAAAAGATATCGCCCAGTTTCTTCTCCAAGTAACAAATCATAATAGTCTGAAACTGACTGACGGTTCAACTCCGACGCAATTCCACTGATTCCAGCATTATAAGAAGCAGCAGCTAGAGTCCATGAACCAAGTTTTTCTTTGGCCTTTAAAAGATATTGACAAGCAAGATGGGTTGATAATTTTAAATGGTAGCGTTCATCAACATTACTATTGATTTCCATACCATATTCTTTACCCGTCGATTTCATTATTTGCCAAAACCCCTTTGCTCCTGCAGGAGATGTTACATTTTGTAATCCACTTTCGATAACGGCCAAGTATTTAAAATCATCAGGAATACCATACTGCTCAAGAATAGGCTCAATAATAGGAAAATACTTGTGGGCACGCTTAAAAAGCAATAAGCTATTGGACTGCCAATAGGTATTTACAAGTAATTCACGATCCATACGTTCTCTAATATCAGGTAAATATAAAGGAAGTGGCTCTTCTGAAAAATTAAGATTTTCTGGAATGGGTAAAGCGTAAACATTATAATCAAAAATAAGATTGGAGCGTTTAAGGTTATCATCACTTGAAAAAGCTAAAGATAAACTCACCGCAACTAAGAGAGAAAAAAAATAAAATAATGGCTTTTTAAAAACATTCATGAACTAGAGATATTTGGATTTCTAAAGTAAATAAAACATAGTAATAATAAAAATCTAGCATAAGAAATATACACTCTATTTATCTAAAAAATGTTAAAATTAAAATCAAGAGCGGTTTTTTTTGTATTTTTGCAATGTATATTCCCAGAATTTAAATTATTCTATAATGCTTTTAGCTTCAGATCTAGTTGACAATCCTTTTTTGCGCCAATACGAAGTGAAAATTGGTTCAGAAATGGCTACCATTGAATACGCACAACAAGAACGTAAAATTTTCCTAACCAAACTCAATATTCCACAAGCCATCGCTTCTGAGTCATTTGTTGAAGATTTTTTAAAAGTGGTATTAGAGGATATTAATGAAAAAAATATCAGCGTCGTTCCAACTAGCCCTCCCATTGCAAAATTTATCAAAAGAAATAGACGCTACAAAAAAATGCTCCCTGTGGGGATTCGCATCTAAAGAGTTACTTCCTTAGAAATAAATTCAAACCGAACCAATCCATCCTCATCTATTTGTTTGAGTGAAACTTCATGGGTTGTATTGACTAAGTTTGGATTCCAAGGCGTTTTTACCTTTACGTAATTTGGAGTAAACCCGTGAATATATCCTTCTTTATTTTCCCCCTCAAATAAAACAGTTTGCACAGAACCAAGTTGTGATTCATAGAAAGCTCTACGCTTTTTAGACGAAAGACCTCGTAACATTTTGCTGCGCTTAGTGCGCACTTCTTTTGGAACTTTATGTTCCATCTGCGCAGCTACAGTATTTGGCCGCTCAGAATATGAGAAAACATGAAGGTATGATATATCCAAAGCATTTAAAAACTCATAAGTTTCTAAAAACAAATCATCTGTTTCACCAGGAAAACCCACAATGACATCAACTCCTATACAAGCGTTAGGCATTTTTGATTTTATATGCTCTACCCTATCAACATATAATTCTTTCATGTAGCGGCGGCGCATGAGTTTGAGCAATTGATTGCTGCCACTTTGAAGCGGTATATGAAAATGAGGTACAAAATTATCACTTTGCGCTACAAAATCAATGGTTTCATTTTTTAAAAGGTTTGGCTCTATTGAAGAAATACGAACACGTTCTAAGCCTTCAACTTTACTTAACGCCTGCACTAGCTCAAAAAATGTATGCTCGTGTTTTTTATTGCCAAATTCACCTTTTCCATAATCGCCAATATTAACCCCTGTTAAAACGATTTCTTTAATACCTTTTTGAGTAATTTCACGGGCATTATTCAAAATATTTTGGAGGGTATCGCTTCGTGAAATACCACGTGCTAATGGAATTGTACAATAAGTACATTTATAATCACATCCGTCTTGAACTTTTAGAAAAGCACGTGTACGATCTCCAAAAGAATAACTACCCACGTAAAAATCAGCATCTTCGATTGCACATGAATGTACAGCACCAAGCTGTTTTTTTGTTAAATCGTTAAGGTAATCTGTAATTTTAAATTTTTCTGTTGCCCCAAGCACTAAATCGACACCATCAATAGCAGCAAGCGCATTGGGTTGAAGTTGAGCATAACATCCTATGGCTATAATAAAGGCTTCAGAATTTGATTTTTGGGCTTGTTTGACTATGGTCTTGAACCGCTTATCAGCGTTTTCTGTAACTGAACAAGTATTTATAACATAAACATCGGCAGGTTGAGAAAAGTCAACTCGGTCAAATTCTTCATGCTCAAAACTACGTGCAATAGTGGAAGTTTCTGAAAAATTTAATTTACAGCCAAGTGTATAAAATGCAACTTTTTTTCTTCCGTTCATTCTTGTACATTTACAAAGTGAACAAATTTACAATTAACAAGCTGAATGACAAAGTGCAGTTCTAAATTCTTTAAATACAAGATAAAAGCTATATTCTTCTTATATATGGTTGTGTTTAGTTGTGCAGACAACAACAACATTAGAGCTAAGGATGTTTTTCGCTATAACGAACACAAAAACATTAGTGGGTTAGACCCAGCTTTCGCAAAAGATAATGCGGATATTTGGGCTGTTCACCAACTTTTCAACGGATTGGTACAAATGGATGACAATATGAATATCCAGCCTTGTATCGCTTCAAGATGGGACATCTCTGACGATGGAATACGCTATACATTTGAACTCAGAAAAGATGTATTGTTTCATCGACACAAACAATTTGGCGCTGGAGAAACAAGAGCTGTAACAGCAGAGGACTTTGTTTACAGTTTTCAAAGATTAAAAGATCCTAATCTCGCCTCACCCGGTGCATGGGCAATGGGTGTTGTAAAAGAATTTAAGGCCCTAAACCAAAATACTTTTCAAATAGAATTAAAGCATTCATTCCCTGCATTTTTAGGGATGTTGAGTATGAAATATTTTAGTGTAGTCCCTAAAGAAATTGTAGATTTTTATGGTATGTCTTTCAGAGCTAATCCAATTGGGACTGGGCCATTTAAATTCAAACATTGGTCTGAAAATAATAAATTGGTCTTTCGCAAAAATACACACTATTTTGAAGTAGAATCCAATGGGGGAAAACTACCACACCTGGAAGCAATCGCTATCACTTTTTTACCTGATAAACAAAGTGAATATCTTCAATTTATTCAAGGTAATTTAGATTTTATATCTGGGCTAGATGCTTCTTATAAAGATGATATATTGAACCCAAATGGCAAGTTGAATTCCAAATATTCGAAAAAAATTGATTTGCTAAGAAGCCCATATCTAAATACAGAATATTTAGGCTTTTTTATGGAGTCGAGTTCATCTGAAATAGAAAGTGTACTCATTAGACAAGCCATTAATTATGGCTTTGACCGAGAAAAAATGATCTTATACCTTAGAAATGGGATTGGCATCCCTGCTCATGGGGGGTTCATTCCAAAAGGGCTTCCCGGATTCAATGATTCTATTGCATATTCTTACAACCCCACTAAAGCAAAAGCACTTGTTCAAGAATACATTAAACGGAGTAAAAATCCAAAACCAAGTCTGACTATTACAACCAATGAAAATTATCTTCAGTTTTGTGAATTTATTCAAAGGGCATTATTGGACATAGGTTTGAATGTTTCAATTGAAGTTATGCCGGCTTCAGCATTAAAAACTGCAAAAGCTAATGGGAAATTGGACTTTTTTAGAGCCAGTTGGGTCGCTGATTACCCCGATGCTGAGAATTATTTATCCTTATTTTATAGTGAAAACTATGCGCCAAACGGGCCCAATTATACACATTTCAAGAATGATACTTTTGATCAGCTTTACAAGCAGTCCTTATCAGTATCAGATAATAAAAAACGTTTAGAACTATACAAGAAAATGGATCAAATGATAATTGATGATGCCCCGATTGTAGTATTATTTTATGATGAAGTATTGCGTTTTACTCAAAAAAACGTATCGGGATTAGGTATCAACCCAACAAATTTATTAGAATTGAAAAAAGTACGAAAGAACTAAGATCTGCGGTAAGCTTCAGAAAGCTCAAAAACCTCTGTAAGAATTGCAGTATCATGTTCCGTAAATTCCTCACCCCTTCTTTGCATCACTACTTTAGCAACTTCAAAAGCTTTTGAAGTTAAATACGTACTGAAACCACTGTGTCCGCCCCAACTGAAACTTGGAATGAAATTTCGTGGAAATCCACTACCAAATACATTGGCACTTACCCCAACCACAGTTCCTGTATTGAACATGGTGTTAATACCACATTTGCTATGATCGCCCATCATAAGACCACAAAACTGAAGTCCTGTTTTTGCAAAATTTTCAGTGTCATAATTCCACAAACGGACTTCTGCATAATTATTTTTCAAGTTAGACGTATTGGTGTCGGCACCCAAATTACACCACTCGCCTATGACCGAATTACCTAAAAATCCATCATGTGCCTTGTTCGAATAGCCAAACAAAACAGAATTGTTAACCTCGCCCCCTACTTTGGAATGGGGGCCAATGGTTGTTGGGCCATAAATTTTTGCACCCATTTTAAGAACAGAATTTTCGCAAAGTGCAAAAGGACCTCGAACCAAACTACCCTCCATTATTTCTGCATTTTTCCCAATATAAATAGGGCCATTTGTGGCATTTAAAACGCAATGTGGTAGCGTGGCACCTTCTTCAATAAAAATTTGTGCTGGATTAAAAGCAACCGTTTTTTCTGGAATGGGTTGAGACGTTCTGTTTTTGGTAATCAGTTGAAAATCAGATTCTATAGCTACACCATTCAATTGAAAAATAGACCAAGTGTTTTTGATGGCAAGAACAGATTCTGGACAATTGAGGACTTCAAAAGTAGTAAAATCAATATCCTCTTGGGCTTCAGTTGCTCTAAAGGCCACCACTGTTTCTCCATCAAATATGGCTTGTTTTGGCTTAAGATTTTGAATCATTTCCACTAAATCCTCGTTCGGAGTATAAGATGCATTGATAAGCGTATTTTCTTCCATTTCAACCATGGGGAATTTGGATACAAGGTAATCCTCTGTTATAGTTGTGGTGGTACTGCCCAAGACCATTTCCCATTTCTCGCGAATAGTCAAGATCCCTACACGGATGTCTGCAACAGGTCTGGTGTAAGTAAACGGCAAGAGCGCGTTTCTAAAAGAGCCATCAAACAGAATATAATTCATCTATAATCTTTTTGTAAAAGTAATAAAAAAGCCCTTCAGTTGATGAAGGGCATAGTTTTATATCGTGTTGTGCTAAATTATTTTTTAAACTTAGCGTATTTCGTTTTAAATTTATCAATACGTCCTGCAGTATCTACAAGTTTAGATTTTCCTGTGTAGTACGGGTGAGATGTTCTAGAAATTTCCATCTTAATGAGTGGATACTCTACACCGTCAACTTCTAAAGTCTCGTTAGTATCGGCAGTAGATTTAGTTAAAAAAACATCATCGTTTGACATGTCTTTAAACGCAACTAATCTGTAATTTTCAGGATGTATATCTTTTTTCATCGCTTTGTGCTTTAATTTCGATTTTTTTCGAGTTGCAAATTTATGGTTTTTTTATAAATCTACAATATAATATTAATTTATTTTTTATTCCTAAAATTGTAACAATTCACGATAACATACGTCTATTAAGTTAAATCATATAAATCTTAATATTATGGAACCAACCAACAAATCAAATTCAATCAATCTTGGACTGTATTTAGGCGCTACACTAGCTGCTGTTATTGTCCTTATTTATGCAATCAACCTTGACCTTATGGTCGAATGGTGGTTAAGCGTTGCTTTGCTTGTCATCGTTATCGCTTTTGGTGTTGTATCGGCCAAACGCGCCAAAAACAACAATGGAGGATTTCTTTCATTCAAAGAGGCCTTTGTGAATTATTTCATCACCACTGCTGTAGGAACAGCCATTAGTGTAGTAGTCGGAGTTGTAATTTTTAACTTCGTAGATCCAGAAGCTGCTACACACCTCAACGAGCAAATCCTTTTAAAATCAAAACAAATGATGGAAGGATTTGGCATGCCAGAAGACGCCATGGCAGCGGCACTTGATGAAGCGAGCAAAAAAAATAACTACTCGGTAGGATCTCAACTACAATCCTATGTATTCAGCTTGGCCTTATATGCTGTAATTGGATTGATCGTTGCACTAATCGTTAAAAAAACAAATACAAGCGAAGCTTAATTTCGCTATTTTTGGGGTTCGTAAGTCGATTGTATGGATATTTCTGTCGTTATACCCCTTTTGGATGAGCAAGACTCATTGGTAGAACTCCACGATTGGATTGCACAAGTGATGCAGTCCAATCGGTTGACTTATGAACTCATTTTTATAGATGATGGCAGCAGAGACGACTCATGGTCAATCATCAAAAAATTAAATACTAAAAACCCGTCAGTTTCAGGAATCCGCTTCGCCAATAACTTTGGCAAATCTCAAGCGCTTCATGCGGGGTTTGAAAAAGTAAAAGGGGATGTAGTCATTACAATGGATGCTGATTTGCAAGACAGCCCCGATGAAATTCCAGAGCTTTTTCGGCTTATAAAGGAAGAAAACCTCGATATCGTTTCGGGATGGAAAAAAAAGCGTTACGACGCTTATTTTACGAAAAATTTACCCTCAAAACTATTCAATTGGGCTGCACGGCGCATCTCGGGACTCAAACTTCATGACTTCAATTGCGGGCTAAAAGCCTACAAAAAAGAAGTCATCAAAAGCATTGAAGTGTATGGTGAAATGCACCGCTATATCCCCGTTTTGGCGGTCAATGCTGGCTTTAAGAATATTATTGAAAAACCCGTAACGCATCAAGCAAGAAAATATGGAAAAACAAAATTTGGTATGGAACGATTTATAAATGGATTTTTAGATTTGATTACAATTTGGTTTGTTTCTAGGTTTGCCAAGCGCCCCATGCATTTTTTTGGACTACTTGGCGTATTAATGTTTATTATTGGTTTTGGATTTGCTTTTTATTTAGGTTTAGATAAATTGTACTTCAATCCAACTGGAAGACTTATTGCAGAGCGCCCTGAATTTTTTATTGCACTCACCACCATGGTTATTGGAACACAGTTTTTTGTAGCAGGATTCTTAGGAGAAATTGTTTTACAAAATAAAAATAATAAAGAGCGCTACAGAATTACAGATCAAACTAAGGCGTAAAAAAACTAATTTAAAAGCAAGCAAATATTTACATTTGTACAATATTTTTAAAAAGCATGACTACATTAAGCCCTCAGGTGACAAAAAACGTTGACCACTGGTCATCAGAATTATTTGACGAAAATACACGTTCAGAAATTCAAAGTTTAAAAAACAATCCAGAAGAATTAGAAGATCGATTTTATAAAAATCTTGATTTTGGAACAGGCGGTATGCGCGGCATTATGGGTGTTGGTACTAACCGCATCAATAAGTATACTTTGGGTAGAAATACTCAAGGGTTGTCAAATTATTTAAAAAAGTACTATTCCAAGCAAAGGCTAAAAGTTGCCATTGCGTATGACTGTAGACACAACAGTAAAACGTTTGCCAAAATTGTTGCTGATGTTTTTTCGGCCAATGGTATCGAAGTGTTTTTGTTTGAAGATTTGCGAGCAACACCCGAACTTTCATTTGCAGTAAAACAACTTAACTGCCAATGTGGTATCGTGCTTACTGCTTCGCATAACCCACCAGAATACAACGGCTACAAGGTCTATTGGGAAGATGGCGGACAACTCGTACCGCCGCATGACAAGGCCATTATTTCAATCATTAATGATCTAGAGTACAGCGAAGTAAATTTTTCTGCACAAGACGACCTCATTCACGTCATTGGAAAAGAGATTGATGATGTTTTCATCAATGCTTCTGTGCAAAATGGTGTATTGCTCGAAAATAAAGACGAGCATAGAAAAAACTTAAGTATCGTATTCACTTCCTTGCACGGTACATCCATTACAGCTGTTCCAGAAACACTAAAACGTACAGGATATACCAATGTGCATATTGTCGAGGAACAAGCCACACCAAATGGCGATTTTCCAACCGTAAAATCTCCAAATCCGGAAGAACCTGAAGCACTTCATATGGCTTTAGAATTGGCTGAAAAAGTCAATGCTGACATTGTTATTGGAACTGATCCTGATTGCGATCGTCTTGGTATTGCAGTGCGCAATACAGTTGGAAAACTAACGCTTCTAAATGGAAACCAAACCATGGTCATAATGACCAAGTTTTTGTTAGAGCAATGGAAGGGCTTGGCGAAAATCAATGGGAATCAGTTTGTGGGCTCTACAATTGTCTCCACCCCAATGCTACCAAAACTCACAGAGCACTACGGCGTAGAATGCAAAATAGGGCTGACCGGATTCAAATGGATAGCAAAAATGATAGAAGAATACCCTGCAATGGACTTCATCGGTGGTGGTGAAGAAAGTTTTGGATTTATGGTAGGTGATTTTGTACGCGACAAAGATGCTGTTACTGCCACCCTACTGGCCTGTGAAATTGCTGCTCTAACAAAAGCAAACAACTGTTCTTTTTATCAAGAATTGATCGCCCTATACAAGACACACGGATTTTATAAAGAACGTCTCATATCCATCACTAAAAAAGGTAAAAAAGGCGCTGAAGAAATCCAACAACTGATGGAACAAGCACGTCAGCATCCGCAGACGTCCATCAATAATTCAAAAGTTGTACAAATAGATGATTATCAGTCGTCTATATCAAAAAACATACTGGATAATACGACCTCTTCCATTTCGATACCAAAAGCAAACGTACTTATTTTCACTACTGAAGATGGTAGTAAAATCGCATTAAGACCCAGTGGAACAGAACCCAAAATAAAATATTATATTAGTGTAAATGAACTTCTGGAAAATTCAAAAGATTTTGATGCTGTTCATGAAAAATTAGAAAATAAAATTGACGCCATCATTAAATCGATGGAACTGTTGTAGGATGAAAGAAATCATTAATCAATTATTGCCATTTATAAGGGATTACAAAAAACATGTTGTTCTCAATATTGTTTTTAATTTATTGTACGCCTTTTTTAGCACACTTGCTTTTGTTTCGTTAATTCCTATGCTTAATGTTTTATTTGATAAAACACAGAAAGTTAGTGAAGCTCCTGTATGGACTGGCATTGGAAATATCAAAAACTATGGCAATAACTTATTAAATTATAAAGTTTCTGGTTTGTTAGAAGAAGGCAATGCACAAATGGCGTTACTTATAGTAGTTGCTATTGTTATATTTACATTTTTTCTTAAAAATCTCTTCGGATATTTATCGATGCAACACGTCATGTATCTAAAAAATGGGGTTTTGACCGACTTGAGAAAACACATGTATAAACACATTGTTGAACTCCCCATTAGTTTTTATTCCAAGCGAAAAAAGGGCGACATCATGGCACGAATCTTAGGCGATATAAGCGAAATGCAAAACTCCTTTTTTATCATTTTAGAGCTTATCGTCAGAGAACCTCTCACTATTTTATTTTCATTGGTTGTCATGTTTACCATGAGTTGGGAACTTTCAATATTTGTTTTACTTTTTATCCCCATTTCAGGATTTTTAATTTCAAGTATTGGCAAACGACTAAAACGACAATCACTTCAAACTCAGCAAGAAGTCGGTCGTCTAATATCTACTGTGGAAGAAACCTTAAGCGGACTTAAAATTATTAAAAGTTACAATGCAGAAAATGCATTCAAAAAGCGGTTTTTAAGTTCTGCGGATAAAATTCTCAGACTCATTAATAAAATTGGATTAAAAAATAATTTAGCGGGCCCTTTAAGTGAGTTTTTAGGCATCATTACCATAGCAATCCTTTTGTGGTACGGTGGAAAGCTCGTTTTGATTGAAAAGGTAATTGAAGGCACTACATTTATAGGATTTATGGCCTTAGCATACGGCATATTAACGCCCGCAAAAGCGATCAGCAAAGCCTCGTACAAAGTTAAAAACGGTATTGCAGCTGCAGACCGCGTGTTCGAGATTTTGAGAGAAAGCGACACTATGCCAGACTTAAAAAAAGCTAAAGAATTAACCTCATTTGAATCCTCAATAGAACTAAAAAATGTGTCATTTAAATACGACAATGAATTTGTTTTAAAGGATTTTTCATTAACTGTACACAAAGGACAAACTGTGGCTCTTGTTGGTCAATCAGGAAGTGGTAAATCTACTATTGCTAATCTACTAACGCGGTTTTATGATGTCAACAAAGGATTGATAACAATAGATAATAATGATATTAAAAACATCACTAAAACTTCTCTGAGGGCGCAAATTGGATTAGTGACACAAGACTCCATATTATTCAACAACAGCATAAGAAACAATCTCAAAATTGGTAACGAAAATGCTAACGAAGATGAAATGATTAATGCTTTAAAAGTAGCTAACGCTTGGGAATTTGTAAAGGAATTACCAGAAGGCATAGATACAAATATAGGAGATAGTGGAAACAGTCTTTCTGGAGGACAAAAACAGCGTTTAAGTATTGCAAGAGCAGTACTCAAAAACTCACCAATTATGGTCTTGGACGAAGCCACCTCCGCTTTAGATACCGAAAGCGAGCAATTAGTTCAAGTTGCACTTGAAAATATGATGAAGAATAGAACATCGATTGTTATTGCACACCGCCTTTCAACGATACAAAATGCTGATCTCATCATAGTGATGAAACAAGGTAAAATTATAGAACAAGGCAAGCACCAAGAGCTTTTAGATCGAAAAGGTATGTACCAAAAACTTGTTTTATTACAGTCCTTAGACTAACTACTTACTATCAATCAAAACTTATCTTTGCAAGCCTTCCCTTTCCGGCAGCAAAGGCAATACTATCATTCAAAAATCGAATGGTATAAAAACCTGTATTACTAAGCTTTATCCAATCCAACCCACCATTTGCACTGTAGTCAATACCTTCAAAACCAACAGCAACTAAATCTTTAGCTCGACGGCCTGGAATATATTGTACGCAACTTCGATAACCAGGCCCATCGATTTGATTTACTACACGCCATGACCGCCCACCATCTGTTGACTTTATTTTTGTATTTGAATTCAGTTTAGGTTGGGTATAATCTCCTCCAATAGCAAAACCCTCAGTTTGATTATAAAAATCAATACTGTACAAGCCACTAGTAGACAAACCTTGAACAATTGGGGTATCAAAAACCTCCCACGTATATCCTTTATCATCTGAAAGAAAGACACGACTGGCCACACCTCCACTAGCTATCCAAGCTTTATTACCAACAATAGAAATGTTAGTATCACTCGCAGCAAAAGCTGCTTCACCATTAATGGTTTTAGGTAGACTAGCACATGGCGTTTTGCGCCATGTATTGCCCCCATCTCTTGTGATTAAAATACTTAGGCAACCGTCTATTGGATCACCAAGTGCTATGCCTTCTTTTGAATTCCAAAAGTCCATGCTGTCGTAAAATACAGCAGAATCAGTCTCATGATAAACAAGTTCTGAATTTTTATACAAATAAGCAGGACTTCCTATACTGAGAGTAAAGACAGTATCAGCAACCAATGCTAATGCACGAACATTTAAGCTATCGGGATATAATCTGTCTTTTGATAAAGAATGAGTATTTAAATCAAAAGAGTAAACATCAGCAATTGAAGAAACAGCTACGAGTTTGTCTTTAGTCAACTCTATTGCTCTGATATTTAATAAGGAATCCTCCACAATTGACTCAATTTTAACAGAAGAATACAGAATTTCAGATGATACTGAATTTCCGCAGCTATAAAGGCAAAAAATTAGAACAACAAAAAGTGAGCGTTTGCAATTCATGACAAAACGTTTGAAATTAAAATTCAATATACATAATTCTTCAATGTCAAACCATTTATTAAATGTAACTTTGCAGACGAAAATATCCTCTTTTATGCGTTTACACAGAAATTTATGCTTTGCCGTTATTGATGGAATTTTAGAAGTTTTCAACGACGGAAATTATGCTGACAAAGTGATTCAATCCCTACTTAAACGCGACAAACGTTGGGGTAGTCGTGATCGTGGATTTGTAGCTGAAACTACCTATGACATAGTACGCTGGAAACGCCTCTACGCTGAAATTGCTGAAGTAAAAGAACCTTTTAGCAGAGATGATGCATGGCGATTATTTGCAGTTTGGGCTACACTAAAAGGTATTAAGTTACCTGATTGGAAATATTTTGAAGGTACGCCAACGCGAAAAATAAAGGGGCGTTTCGACGAGGCATCAAAAACACGAAAAATCAAAGAATCAATCCCCAACTGGATAGACGAATTAGGTGTAAAAGAATTGGGTGAAAGTCTTTGGTCTAAAGAGTTGTCAAAACAAAATGAACAAGCAGATGTTATACTGCGTACGAATATCCTTAAAACAACAAAAAAGGATCTTCAGCTAAAATTACAATCAGAAGAAATTGAAACCGTCGAGATAGAAGGCTACCCCCTAGCACTGAAGCTTGTCGAACGTGCTAATGTATTCAAAACAGAAGCTTTTAAAATGGGTTGGTTTGAGGTTCAAGATGCCTCTTCGCAATTGGTAGCTGAGTATCTAGATGTTCAGCCAGGAATGAAAGTTGTTGATGCTTGTGCCGGTGCAGGCGGAAAAACCTTACACCTGTCCGCACTGATGCAAAACAAGGGCTCATTGATTGCTATGGATATTTATGAGAGCAAATTAAGAAAACTAAAAATTCGCGCCCGAAGGAACGGCGCACATAACATCGACATGCGTGTCATAGAGTCCACAAAACCGATTAAAAAACTCAAAGGAAAAGCCGATCGTTTGCTTATTGATGCGCCTTGCTCTGGACTGGGTGTTTTACGCCGAAATCCTGATTCTAAATGGAAGCTAGAACCCGAGTTTTTAAACAAAATCAGAGAAACGCAACAACATATTTTGCAGGATTACTCCAAAATGCTAAAACCTGGCGGTAAAATGGTGTACGCAACGTGTTCGGTTTTACCTTCTGAAAATCAAGAACAAGTTGCAACGTTTTTAACTTCTGAAGCAGGTCAAAATTTTAAATTATTAAAAGATAAACGTATCTTAGCACATAAGTGTGGCTATGATGGGTTTTACATGGCATTGCTCGAAAAAAATATATCATGAAATACATATTTTGCCTTCTAATAACCCTATGTTTTAACTTTGGTTTTGCTCAAATTCCAAATGGGTATTATGATACTGCAACAGGGAGTGGATATGCTCTAAAAACGCAGTTGTACAATATCATCAACAACCAAAATGATCAGGGGTATAATGCGATGGATAATTTTTTTCTCAGCAATGATTTAGATCAGTATTACGAAAATGACAACACTATTTTGGATATCTACTCTGAACATCCAATGGGTGCCGATCCTTACAATTTTAATCCGCAAGTCGATGAGTGTGGTAACTACACTGGCGAAGGCGACTGCTACAGCAAAGAGCATGTTATACCGAGGTCTGTTTTTAATGATGCTAATCCAATGGATGGTGATGCTCATAATTTGTTGCCTGTAGATGGACGAGTGAATGGGTTTCGAGGAAGTTTTCCTATGGGACGCGTCGATGATAATAATTTGGCATCACAAAATGGAATTTCGAACCCCACACAAAATGGTTCAAAATTAGGGGATAACCTAAACTCCGGATATTCTAGTGGATATTCCGGGACTGTATTTGAACCCATTGATGAATTTAAAGGAGATATTGCCCGAATTTATTTTTATTTTGCCACACGTTACCAAAATCAAATCAGTAATTGGAGTTCTTTTGCTATGTTTAATGGCAGCAGCGATCAAGTGTTTGAAACAGCCTTTTTAAATATCCTTTTGGAGTGGCACAGCATAGACCCTGTTTCTCAAAAAGAGGTGGACCGAAACAATGCTATTTATGACCATCAAGGTAATCGCAATCCTTTTATTGATACCCCTTCCTATGTTACAGCGATTTGGAACCCACAACAAGACAATCAAAATCCAAGTGCGCCCACTAATTTAGTTGCCAGTAACCCTACAGCCACAAGTGTGAGTCTGAATTGGACAGCTGCCACAGACAATGTTGGAGTAAGTAGCTACGATATTTATGTAAATAACAGTTATAACAGCAGTACAAGTTCAACCTCAACGACAGTTACAAGTTTAAGTCCAGAGACCAATTACTGTTTTACAATCATCGCTAAAGATAACGCAAACAATAGTTCTGTGCCCTCCAACGAAGATTGTGCTACTACCCTTTCGGGGAGTACAAATACAGTCGATTTGTTTTTCTCTGAATATATGGAAGGAAGTGGTACAAACAAGGCATTGGAAATAGCCAATTTTACGGGGGCATCAGTAAATTTATCTACTTATCAAATCAAATTAAGTTTAAATGGGAATACGAACTGGAACTATATTTATAGTTTTCCAACAAACACTAGTATAAACAACGGTGAAGTATTTGTTGTAGCCAATGGCGGTGCTGTAGTTTGCCAATCAGTATTTGATAATTTAAATAATGACATTACCAGCTTTAACGGAAAAGATGGAGATGCTATAGCATTATACAAAAACAACAATTTGATTGACATCATAGGCGTTTTAGGTGATGATCAAGATTTTGCAAAAGACGTGACACTTGTCCGCAACGACAATATAGCTTCGGGAAGTACAGCTTACAACGCCAATGAATGGACGAGCTATCCACAAAACACTTGCTCCAACCTCGGTAGCCATACACAAACCTTAAGCGCAATAAATATAGAACCTAAGCACATAAAAATATACCCCAACCCTGTCAATGGTGCATTGCTTTTTGTAGACGTACAAAACCAAACACAAATAGAAATATTTGATCTTACGGGAAAACCCATTTTAAAAACCACTGTGGATTCTCAACAATCTGCAGTAGACATCAGCACCCTAAGCAGTGGAATGTACATCATGCATCTCCAAAATACACATGGACAATACACAAGGAAAATAGTTAAATATTAGTGAATTTATTGAAGATGATATTCACTGTTCAAAACTTGTGAATAATCCCCCAAAATCTACAAAAAAAAGTACTAAAAATCAATACAAAAAAATTAATTTTGTATGGATTCGTAATATACAACATCAACCACATGATTCACTTCTTTGGAGACGCTCAACACAGCGTATTTGCCGTTCAATCGACAGAAGAATTTTCAGCAGAAACCATAGCCAAACTCACATGGCTTTTTGGCCAAAAACCCAAAATAGAACAAACCTCCCTCAAATGTTCATTTGTCGGTCCTCGTGCTGCCATGATTACCCCATGGAGCACCAATGCTGTAGAAATTACTCAAAATATGGGTATCTCAGGAGTCATTCGTATTGAAGAATTTAAAAGCGTTAGCAATGATTTTTCCGATTTTGACCCTATGATTTTCGAAAAATTTGAGGAACTCCATCAGCATACGTTTGACATCAACATTACCCCAGAACCCATTTTAGAAATTACCGACATCGCCAGCTACAACGCACAAGAAGGACTTTCCCTAAGCGAAGAGGAAGTTGATTACTTGGAAAAGGTAAGTCAAAAAATAGGTCGCCCCCTTACCGACTCCGAAGTGTTTGGGTTTTCTCAAGTCAATTCCGAACACTGCCGCCACAAAATTTTTAACGGAACATTTGTAATTGATGGAGAGGAACAATCCAGCTCCTTATTCAAGCTTATAAAAGAAACATCCAAGCAAAACCCTAATGGAATTGTATCGGCCTACAAAGACAATGTAGCATTTATCAAGGGACCTGTTGTTGAACAATTTGCACCCAAACGCGCTGACATTCCAGACAGCTATACAACCAAAGATTTTGAATCTGTTATTTCTCTTAAAGCAGAAACGCACAATTTTCCAACAACAGTGGAGCCCTTCAATGGTGCCGCTACGGGTTCTGGTGGTGAAATCCGGGATCGTTTGGCTGGAGGAAAAGGATCTTTACCTCTTGCAGGTACGGCTGTTTACATGACCTCATACTCCAGATTACTTGAAAACCGCCCTTGGGAAAATGGATTTAAAGAACGTAAATGGCTATACCAAACGCCGATAGATATTCTTATAAAAGCCTCTAACGGAGCCTCAGATTTTGGCAATAAATTTGGACAACCCCTGATATGCGGCTCTGTCCTGACTTTTGAACATCAGGAAGATGCCGATCGTTTAGGCTTTGATAAAGTGATTATGCAAGCTGGTGGTATTGGCTATGGTAAAGCCGAACAAGCACTTAAGGACACTCCAAAAAAAGATGATAAAATTGTAATTCTTGGGGGAGATAATTACCGTATTGGTATGGGTGGTGCAGCAGTTTCCTCAGCAGACACTGGCGCATTTTCATCAGGCATCGAACTTAATGCTGTTCAACGATCCAATCCAGAAATGCAAAAGCGTGCCGCGAATGCCATTCGCGGCATGGTAGAGGGCGACAAAAATTATATAGTTTCCATTCACGATCATGGTGCTGGAGGACACTTAAACTGTCTTTCTGAATTAGTAGAAGACACTGGAGGACATATCAATTTGGATGCTTTGCCTGTAGGCGACCCTACCTTGTCTGATAAAGAATTGGTAGGCAACGAATCACAAGAACGGATGGGCTTAATTATTTCTGAAGACCATATTGAAACACTTCAAAAAATTTCAGAACGAGAACGCGCTCCAATGTACACAGTAGGAGAAGTGACTTGTGATCATCGCTTTGTGTTCAAATCGGCTAGAAAAGGAAATAAACCCATGGATTTCAATCTAGAGGACATGTTTGGGAGCTCACCAAAAACCATACTGGAGGACCAAAGGCTAACTAAAAATTATACTGCTGTCGATTACGACCCATCATTGTTTAAAACCTATTTGGAACAAGTCTTAAAGTTAGAAGCAGTAGCATGTAAAGATTGGCTGACCAATAAAGTTGACCGCTGTGTTGGTGGAAAAGTCGCTAAACAACAATGTGTTGGTCCTTTACAACTGCCTTTAAACAACGTAGGCGTAATGGCGTTGGATTATAAAACAGAACACGGCGTTGCAACCAGTATTGGCCATGCGCCCGTTTCGGCACTAATTGACCCTGTTGCGGGAAGTAGAAATGCCATCACAGAGGCATTGACCAATATTGTTTGGGCGCCCTTGGAAGATGGCCTAAAAAGCGTTTCTTTATCTGCCAATTGGATGTGGCCATGTAAAAATCCTGGTGAAGATGCACGTTTATATGATGCAGTAAAAGGGGTTTCGGATTTTGCCATAAATTTAGGTATAAATGTTCCAACAGGTAAAGACTCTCTTTCCATGAAACAAAAATATCCAGATGGTGATGTTCTTTCTCCAGGCACTGTAGTCATTTCTGCAGCGGCACACTGCAATAATGTATCTAAGGTTGTAGAACCGTTATTCAAAGCGAATCAAGGGCCAATTTATTACATAAACATTTCACAAGACGAATTTAAATTAGGAGGGAGTTCTTTTGCACAAACACGCAACAGCATTGGACAAGACACTCCAAAAGTACAAAACGCATCTTATGTTAAAGATGTATTCAATACACTTCAGAGTTTAATTAAAGACGAACAAATTGTAGCCGGGCATGATGTCGCTTCTGGAGGATTGATTACAACCTTGTTAGAGCTGTGCTTTGCAGATCAAAATGTAGGTGCAGAAATTGATTTATCTGCATTAGGCGAAACAGACACCATCAAAGTTTTATTCGCAGAAAACTCTGGATTGGTCATTCAAACGAAAGATCAATCTGTAGAAGATGTATTTAAACGCAAAAACATCAGTGCCCAACGAATTGGAAATGTAATATCCGATGGTATTTTGAAATTAAAAAACCATACTTCTAAATACGATTTATCCATTGATACGTACAGAGATTTTTGGTATGAAACGTCCTATCTTTTGGATGAAAAACAAACCGCCAATGGGCTCGCAAAAAAACGATTCGAAAATTACAAACATCAAGTATTATCACATACATTTCCAACTGATTTTACTGGAAAATTACCAATTTTAAACAGCGACAAACCACGTCCTAAAGCCGCCATAATAAGAGAAAAAGGAAGTAATTCTGAACGTGAAATGGCGAATGCTATGCATCTAGCCGGATTTGAAGTTAGAGATGTACATATGACTGATTTGATATCGGGACGTGAAACTCTTAAAGATATACAGTTTATTGGTGCGGTTGGAGGATTCAGTAATAGTGATGTTTTAGGCTCAGCCAAAGGATGGGCAGGCGCATTTAAGTACAATGAAAAAGCTAAAAAAGCATTACAAGATTTTTTCAACAGAAAAGATACGCTTTCTGTGGGTATTTGCAACGGTTGTCAACTGTGGATGGAGCTCGATCTAATTAATCCAGAACACGAGCAACATGGTAAAATGACCTACAATGATTCCAAAAAGCATGAAAGTGCATTTACATCTGTACGTATTCAAAAAAACAATTCTGTGATGTTATCCAGTCTCGAAGGCAGCACTTTGGGTGTGTGGATCTCACATGGTGAAGGTAAATTTGCATTGCCTTATGACGAAAATCGTTACAATATTGTTGGAAAATATGCGTACAATGAATATCCTCACAACCCCAATGGATCAGATTTTAATACAGCCATGATGTGTGATGCTACGGGGAGACATTTAGTGACAATGCCGCATATTGAACGCTCTACTTTTCCATGGAATTGGGCGCATTACCCAAATGATAGACAGGACGAAGTATCGCCTTGGCTAGAGGCATTTACAAATGCCTACAAATGGATTGAGCATTTTGAAGTAAAACACTAAGACATGAAGATGTGATTAATAGAAATCATAATTTTAAGTTTTCTAATTTGTTAATTTTTTAAAAATCCTTATTTTGCAGAGTATCAAACGCAAGCAAAAATGACAAAAATCACTCGTCTTTTCGATTTCCCTTATTATCAACTCGAACAGCACAATTTATCTGCAGCTCTTGTCAGTAAAAAAAATGGGGAATGGGTTAAAACATCAACACAAGAGTACATAGATAAAGCCAATGCACTAAGTCGTGCGTTACTTAAACTTGGGGTAAAAAAAGACGATAAAATCGCCGTTATCTCAACAACCAACCGCACCGAATGGTGTATTGTAGACATTGGTGTTTTACAAATTGGAGCTCAAAATATACCAATCTACCCCACAATTTCTTCTGATGATTACGCATATGTACTCAATCATAGTGAGGCCACATATTGCTTTGTTTCAGATCAAGAAGTATACGATAAAGTCGCAAAAGTTAAAGCGGATACCAAACTCAAGGAAGTATACAGTTTTGATGAATTAATTGAATGCAAAAATTATACTGAGCTTTTTGATTTGGGTAAAGACACTAGTACCCAAAGTGATGTAGATAAAAGAAAAGCCGAAGTCCAAGAAGAAGATTTAGCTACAATTATTTACACGTCGGGCACAACGGGAAAACCGAAAGGGGTTATGCTCACCCACCACAATATTGTACAAAATATTTTAACCAGTTTACCAAGATTACCCCTAATGGAGGGCACGACACGGGTCTTGAGTTTCTTACCCTTGTGTCATATTTTTGAGCGCGTATTAATATACATTTATCAACACGCCGGTGTATCGGTATATTTCGCGGAAAGTATAGAAACAATCGGTGCAAATGCACAAGATATTAAGCCTAATCTAATGAGTGTTGTTCCACGACTGTTAGAAAAAGTATTTAATAAAATTTATGCAAAAGGTAGTGAATTAAACGGAGTCAAAAAATCATTATTTTTCTGGGCTATCAAACTAGGAGAACGGTATGAACCTTATAAGGCTAATGGATGGTGGTATGAATTTCAACTTAAAATCGCTAGGAAACTTATTTTTAGTAAATGGCAAGCCGCTCTTGGTGGAAAATTACACACAATGGTGTCAGGAAGTGCGGCATTACACCCTCGCCTGTCACGAATCTTTTGCGCCTCTGGAATGATGATTATGGAAGGATACGGGCTCACCGAAACCTCTCCTGTAGTAAGTGTAGGTATGCATGCAAATCAACTATTCAAAATTGGAACGGTAGGAAAACCTATAGCTAACGTTGAAGTAAAAATAGCCGAGGACGGGGAAATTCTGATAAAAGGACCAAATGTAATGAAAGGATACTATAAAGACCCTGAACGTACAGCTTCAGTGATGAGTGGCGATTATTTTCATACTGGAGATAAAGGAGAAATTGATGCGGACGGTTTTTTAAAAATTACCGGACGTAAAAAAGAAATGTTCAAAACTTCTGGAGGTAAATACATTATTCCGACACTAATTGAAAATGAACTAAAAGAATCAAATTTTATAGAACAGGTAATGGTTATTGGTGAAAATCAAAAAATGCCTGCCGCTTTGATACAACTTAACTTTGAATTCATACAAGAGTGGATTGAAAGAAAAAACTACGATATCAACAAAGATGTAGAATCAATAATAACATCATCTTTAGTTAAAGAGCGAATTCAACAAGAAATCGATACTTGCAATAAACGATTTGGTAAATGGGAACAAATCAAAAGATTTGAACTTACCCCAGATGTTTGGTCAATTGATGGAGGACATCTTACGCCAACCATGAAAATGAAAAGAAGCGTCATCATAAAACACTACGACGCCCTTGTTCAGAATATTTATGCTGATTAAAACAAATACATCTACTTAGTCCTCTATTTTTTAAATAATACTATGCGTGCATAACTTTTTTGTTATTTACTATGCGTGCATAATATATTTTTATATATTTGATGCAACCAATTAAATATGAAAGAAAAAACAATCGATTATGTACTGCGTACCACATGGTTAGCAGTTCAAAAAATGTACAATGAAGAAGCGTCAAAATTTGGAGCTACTATGACAACCGCTTTTACGTTATTGAGCATCGACCCTACTAAAGGAACACCTTCAACAGCATTGGGTCCAAAAATGGGAATGGAAGCTACTAGCCTATCAAGGATTTTAAAGACTCTGGAAGAACGTGAACTCATTGTTCGCCGCCCTAATCCCGAAGATGGCCGTGGTGTGTTGATAAATCTAACAGCCAAAGGCTTAGAGAAAAGAGAGAGTTCGCGCCAACGCGTATTTACTTTCAACGACAAAGTAAAACATGAGATAGGCAGTGATAAATTGAATGAATTTTATGATGTTTCAGAAAAAATATTAGATATGATTCAAACTAAAAAAATATTTTAATACCCAAAACTCATATGAAAAAAAGAAGAATTAATAAAATTGCCATCATAGGATCTGGTATTATGGGCAGTGGGATTGCATGTCATTTTGCAAACATTGGCGTTGAAGTCCTATTGTTGGATATAATTCCAAATGCACTAAATGATAAAGAAAAAGCGCTCGGTTTAACTCTTGAGGATAAACTCGTTAGAAATCGCTTAGTAAATGATGCTCTGAAAACTGCACTGAAATCAAAACCCTCACCTATTTACAGTCAAAAATTTGCACAACGCATCACAACTGGAAATACTGAAGATGATATCTCGAAGATCAAAGATGCAGATTGGATCATGGAAGTTGTAGTGGAACGTCTAGACATCAAAAAGCAAGTGTTTGAAATGCTTGAAAAATACCGAACTCCTGGCACCTTAATTACATCAAATACATCTGGAATTCCCATTAAATTTATGAGCGAAGGGCGTAGTGCTGACTTTCAAGAACACTTTTGCGGTACTCACTTTTTCAATCCTGCACGATATCTCAACCTTTTTGAAATAATTCCTGGACCTAAAACGGATTCTTCTGTTTTAACTTTTTTAAATGAATACGGGTCAAAGTTTTTAGGAAAAACATCTGTTGTGGCTAAAGATACTCCTGCGTTTATTGGAAATAGAATTGGAATTTTTGGAATACAAAGTTTATTTCACCAGGTCAAAGAGTTGGGACTTAGTGTAGAAGAAATTGATAAACTCACCGGACCAGTAATCGGACGCCCAAAATCTGCCACCTTTAGAACTGTTGATGTGGTTGGACTCGACACTCTTGTTCACGTTGCAAATGGGATATATGAAAACTGCCCTAAAGATGAAGCTCACCACTTGTTTCAACTTCCTGGTTTTATTTCTAAAATGATGAAAAATAACTGGTTGGGCAGTAAATCAGGACAAGGTTTCTACAAAAAGGAAGGTAAAAAAATTACCGTTTTAGATTTAGAAACTCTAGAGTATCGTGATAAAAAACCTGCGAAATTCGCAACATTAGAACTTACAAAAACGATTGATAATGTCATAGATCGATTTAGTGTTTTAGTTAAGGGAAAAGATAAAGCAGGTGATTTTTATAGGAAAAACTTTGCCGCCATGTTTGCTTATGTATCAAATAGAATTCCGGAAATATCAGACGATTTATACAAAATAGATGACGCCATGAAAGCTGGATTTGGATGGGAGCATGGTCCTTTCCAAATATGGGATGCTATTGGAGTCGAAAAAGGAATTGAAATCATGAACGCTGAAGGCCAAAAACCAGCACAGTGGGTTTTAAATATGCTGGATTCGGGGTCACACTCTTTTTACACTGTCCAAAATGGAGCAACTCTAGCCTATTCAATTGAACATAACAAACAAGTTGAAATACCAGGACAAGATGCATTTATTGTTTTGGATAATATTAGAAAATCAAAAGAGGTCTTTAAAAATTCTGGAGTGGTTATTGAAGATATAGGTGATGGTATCCTGAATTGCGAATTCAGATCAAAAATGAATACTATAGGCGGTGATGTTTTAGCTGGACTAAATAAAGCTGTAGATTTAGCAGAACAGAATTTTGAAGGCTTAGTGATTGGTAATCAAGGAGCTAATTTTTCAGTTGGCGCTAACATCGGTATGATTTTTATGATGGCCGTAGAGCAAGAATACGATGAACTTAATATGGCCATCAAATACTTTCAGGATACGATGATGCGGATGCGCTACTCCTCTATCCCAACAATTGCTGCACCACATGGTATGACATTGGGAGGCGGTTGTGAGTTGTCTTTACACGCCGACAAAGTGGTTGCGGCTGCAGAAACTTATATTGGTTTGGTCGAATTTGGAGTTGGTGTGATTCCAGGTGGTGGTGGCTCAAAAGAAATGGCCATGCGAGCATCAGATTCCTTTCGTAAAGATGATGTAGAACTCAATATACTGCAAGAGTATTTTCTTACAATTGGGATGGCTAAAGTAGCAACATCAGCTTATGAGGCTTTTGATTTGGGTATTCTCCAAAAAGGAAAAGATGTGGTCGTGGTTAATAAAGCACAACAAATTGCTGTAGCAAAGGCACAAGCAAAACTTCTCGCTAATCAAGGCTACACAAAACCTGTTAAACGAAAAGATATTAAAGTTCTTGGAAAACAAGCCCTTGGAATGTTTTTAGTTGGGACAGATTCTATGCAAGCAAGTAAATATATAAGTGCCCACGATAAAAAAATTGCAAATAAACTAGCCTATGTAATGGCTGGCGGAGATTTGTCTGAGCCGAGTTTGGTCAGTGAGCAATATTTATTAGATATAGAACGTGAGGCATTTTTAAGCCTTTGCACAGAGCGTAAAACATTGGAACGAATACAGCACATGTTAAAAACTGGTAAACCCCTTAGAAACTAATAAAATGAAACAAGCATACATAGTAAAAGCATACAGAACAGCCGTTGGAAAAGCACCAAAAGGTTTATTTCGTTTCAAAAGAGCGGATGAACTCGGCGCTGAAACTATTCAGCACATGATGAAAGAATTACCAAACTTAGACGTTTCTCGTATCGATGATGTTATAGTTGGAAATGCCATGCCTGAGGGAGCACAGGGACTTAATATGGCACGTTTTATATCACTAATAGGACTAAATAGTGTTGATGTGCCAGGTGTTACAGTAAATAGATTTTGTTCTTCAGGAATTGAAACCATCGGAATGGCCACAGCAAAGATTCAAGCTGGAATGGCCAATTGTATTATTGCTGGAGGTGCTGAAAGTATGAGCTCTGTTCCAATGACGGGGTTCAAACCTGAACTAAATTACAACACGATCAACGCAGGTCATGAGAATTATTACTGGGGAATGGGCAATACAGCCGAAGCAGTTGCTAATGAGTTTAATATTTCAAGAGAAGATCAAGATGAATTTGCTTTCAATTCTCATATGAAAGCATTAAAAGCACAGGCTGAAGACCGATTTCAGAATCAAATTGTACCTATAGAGGTCGAGCAAAATTATATAGACCAAAATGGAAAACGAGCAAGTAAGAAGTACACTGTAACAAAGGATGAGGGTCCAAGAAAAGGCACTAGTCTAGAAGCCTTAGCTAAGTTGCGCGCAGTATTTGCTCAAGGAGGTAGCGTAACTGCAGGAAACTCTTCTCAGATGAGTGATGGCGCAGCTTTTGTTATGGTTATGAGCGAAGATCTGGTAAAAGAATTAAACTTAGAGCCTATCGCCCGACTGGTCAGTTACGCAGTAGCTGGAGTAGAGCCAAGGATAATGGGTATTGGACCCGTAAAAGCGATTCCAAAAGCCTTAAAACAAGCTGGATTAATGCAAACGGACTTAGAACTCATTGAACTTAACGAGGCCTTTGCCTCTCAATCATTAGCAGTGATAAGGGAGTTGGAGTTGAATCCAGAACTCATCAATGTTAATGGAGGAGCAATAGCTTTAGGGCATCCTTTAGGATGTACAGGTGCTAAATTATCGGTACAACTTTTTGACGAAATGAGAAGGCAAAATATGCTGTCAAAATATGGCGCAGTTACAATGTGTGTAGGTACTGGACAAGGTGCCTGTGGAATATTTGAATTTTTAAAATAATAGCATTGAAGTATTGAGCAGTTCAGAATATAAAAATGATTTTAAACAGCAGTACTTTAAACTCAAATTAAGTTAATTATGGAAAAACATGAACTATTAAGAGGAGGACAATTTCTTGTTAAGGAAAGTCATTGTAACAGTGTATTTACGCCAGAAGATTTTTCGGAAGAACAGGTCATGATGAAAGAAGCCGTTAAAGAATTCAATGAACGTGAAGTCATTGCACATCGCGATCGGTTTGAAGCCAAAGATTATGCACTCACTGAAGAAGTCATGCGCAAAGCAGGTGAAATGGGATTTCTTGGTGTAGCAGTTCCTGAGGCCTATGGTGGATTGGATATGGGTTTTGTATCGACCATGCTTGTTTGTGAATATATTTCAAGTGGGACAGGTTCTTTTAGTACTGCATTTGGTGCACACACAGGAATTGGAACAATGCCTATCACACTTTATGGAACTGAGGAACAAAAACAAAAATATGTGCCAAAATTAGCCTCGGGTGAATGGTTCGGAGCTTACTGCCTTACTGAACCAGGAGCGGGAAGTGATGCCAATTCAGGAAAAACTACAGCTACCTTATCTAAAGATGGAAAATACTACAGTATAACAGGCCAGAAAATGTGGATATCAAATGCTGGGTTTTGTAATCTATTTATAGTTTTTGCTCGAATAGAAGATGATAAAAACATTACTGGATTTATTGTGGAAAACGATGCGTCAAATGGTATTACTTTGGGTGAAGAAGAGCACAAACTCGGCATAAGAGCTTCATCAACACGCCAAGTATTTTTTAACGAGACAAAAGTTCCGGTTGAAAATATGCTTTCAGAACGTCAGAACGGATTCAAGATAGCAATGAATGCATTAAATGTTGGACGTATTAAATTAGCTGCTGCTTGTTTGGATTCTCAGCGAAGAATTACAAATGAAGCTATAGTATACGCCAATGCACGTAAACAATTTAAAACTCCAATTGCCGAATTTGGAGCAATCAAATATAAGCTAGCTGAAATGACCACCAACACTTATGTTGGAGAATCCGCGAGCTATAGAGCTGCAAAAGATATAGAGGACCGAATCGCATTGCGAATTGAAAAAGGTAATACTCATCAAGAGGCAGAGCTAAAAGGAGTTGAGGAATATGCTATAGAATGTTCATTGCTCAAAGTCGCTGTTTCTGAAGATGTTCAAAATTGCGCTGACGAGGGTATCCAAATTTTTGGAGGAATGGGTTTTTCTGAAGACACACCCATGGAAGCTGCTTGGCGTGATGCAAGAATAGCTAGAATTTATGAAGGAACTAATGAAATAAACAGAATGATTTGTATTGGAATGCTAATCAAAAAAGCAATGAAAGGTCATGTTGATTTATTAGGCCCCGCCATGAAAGTTCAAGAAGAGTTGATGGGAATACCATCTTTCGACACACCTGATTTTAGCGCTCCCCTATCTCAAGAAAAAGCCATAATTAAAAATCTAAAAAAAGTATTTTTGATGGTCGCTGGAGCAGGTATTCAAAAATTTGGCCCCAAGATAGAAGAGCATCAACAGCTGATGTTACACGCAGCCGATATTTTGATTGAAATCTATATGGCTGAATCTGCCATACTCAGAACAGAGAAAAATATTTTACGTTCTAGTGCTGAGGAACAAAAACATCAAATCGAAATGAGTCAACTTTATTTGTACAACGCTGTTGAGGTTATTTCAAAAAGTGCAAAAAGTGGAATTATTTCATTTGCTGAAGGCGATGAACAACGCATGATGCTGATGGGATTAAAACGATTTACAAAATATACAAATTACCCTAACGTTGCTGAGTTGAGAAACAACATTGCAGAACAGGTAAATAAAGAGAATGCGTACTGCTTTTAAAGCTTGCGCAGTTTAGTTGGTTAGATGAAAGCGCTTTCACTCTTGTGAAGGCGTTTTCTATATGCGAGAAATTGGAAAAATAAAACTATATTTGATAGGATTATTCCTGAACGTATAGATAGTAAACACTTATGAGACGCACCCAAATATTTTTACTCTTTTTTTTGCTCAATACTTATGTACAAAGTAGGGCACAAAAGTACAGCGCTCAAGACACGCTGAGAGGCTCAATCACTCCAGAGCGCATTTGGTGGGATTTGGTTTACTACGATCTTGATGTAACGGTACAACCCAAAGTAAAATCCATAAGCGGAATAAATACAATTCATTATAAAGTTTTAAGTCCCAACAATATAATGCAAATCGACTTACAACCCCCAATGAAACTCATCAAAGCCGTTCAAGATGAGGTCGAACTTTCAATCAATCAGAATGGGAATGCACATTTTATTCAACTAAAAAAAAAGCAAAATAGAAAAAAAATAGAGCAAATCGTATTACACTTTGAAGGTCAGCCAAAAGAAGCTATAAACGCTCCTTGGGACGGAGGGTTTTCATGGAAAAAAGACTATAACGACAACGACTTTATAGCCACTTCTTGCCAAGGGATAGGTGCTAGTGTTTGGTGGCCAAACAAAGACCACATGTATGACGAAGTGGATAGCCTTCAAATGAAAATTACTGTTCCAAAACATCTTAAAGCTGTGGGCAATGGACGATTGAGAGCAGTGACTAAAAATGAAAAAACAGCCTCTTACACATGGTTTGTATCTAATCCAATTAATAATTACGGGGTAAATATAAATATTGGAGATTATGTCGATTTTTCTGAAACATACAATGGTGAGAAAGGGAATTTAGATATGCATTATTTTGTTCTAAAAGACAATTTAAGTAAAGCCAAAAAACAGTTTTTAGATGCCCCGAAGATGATGAAAGCTTTTGAATATTGGTTTGGCCCCTACCCTTTTTATGAAGACAGCTATAAATTGGTGGAAGTTCCGTATTTAGGTATGGAACACCAAAGTTCTGTGACTTACGGTAATCGCTACATGGATGGCTATTTGGGAAGAGATTTATCCGGAACTGGTTGGGGATTAAAATTTGATTTTATTATAATTCATGAATCAGGACACGAGTGGTTTGCCAATAATATTACCAATAAAGACATTGCTGACATGTGGATTCATGAAGGCTTTACTGCATATTCTGAAAATTTATTTTTAGACTATTACTATGGTAAAGAGGCTTCTTCAGAATACGTTATTGGCACGCGGAAAAGGATTCGAAATGATCGACCTATTATTGGAAACTACAATGTCAATGCGGAGGGATCATCTGATATGTATTACAAAGGAGCAAATATGATTCACATGCTTAGACAATTTACTAAAAATGACGAAAAATGGCGTGGTATTCTAAGAAAAATGAACGCCAAATTTCACCATCAAACGGTAACAACACAACAAATTGAATCTTTTTTGTCAGATGAAATAGATTTGGATTTACATTCATTTTTTAATCAATATTTACGGGATGTTCGTATTCCAACCCTGGAGTATAATATTGATAAAAACATTCTTCATTACCGTTGGACCAATGTAGTTGAAGGATTTGAGATGCCTATAGAATTTGAATCAAACAAGCAATGGCAATGGCTATACCCCACTGTAAGTTGGCAAACTAAAGCCATAAATTCATCAACAATTACTGTTGACGAGGATTACTACATTACAACAAAAATATTGAAAAAATAAATTATGAAAACTGCACTAAAATTACTTTTTATTTTGATGTCAATTATTGGTTATTCGCAAGAATTTTCCATGGATTTAGTCAAAAATATGAATCCTAGAAATATAGGTCCTGGCGGTATGTCTGGTCGTGTAACATCAATTGATGTTGTGCTTTCAAATCCAGATATAATTTATGCAGGAACAGCTTCGGGAGGTTTATGGAAATCAACATCAGGAGGTATTAAGTGGACTCCTATTTTTGACAATGAAATCACAGCATCTATTGGCGCTGTAGCTGTGCAGCAATCCAATCCTGATGTGATCTGGGTTGGTACAGGTGAAGGAAATCCTAGAAATAGCTTGAATGGAGGTTTTGGTATTTATAAAAGTTTAGATGGCGGGAAAACATGGTCGTCTATGGGCTTAGAAAACACCCGCCATATCCATCGTGTCTTGATAGATCCTACCAATCCTAACATAGTTTATGTAGGTGCTATCGGCTCACCATGGGGTGAACACCCTGAACGAGGCGTGTTCAAAACAACAGATGGAGGCAAAACTTGGCAGAAAATACTATTTGCAAATAATAAAACTGGAGTCGCAGACTTAGTTATGGATCCAAATAACCCTAACAAATTAATCGCCGCGCTCTGGGAACACAAGAGAGAACCCTGGTTCTTTAATTCTGGTGGAGAAGGATCTGGCATCCATATCACTTATGATGGTGGAGAAAACTGGAAAAAAATTAATCCTCAAGACGGGTTGCCAGAAGGAGATTTAGGACGTATTGGTTTAGCAATTGCGCCGAATAAGCCTCAAATCGTTTATGCTTTGGTTGAAGCTAAAAAGAATGGACTTTACAAAAGTATAGATGGGGGGCATAAATGGGAAAAAGTTAGTGAAAATATGGATGAAATTGGTAATCGCCCATTTTATTATGCTGACTTATATGTAGACCCAAAAAATGAAAATAGAATTTATTCAATCTTCACCTATGTAAATGTAAGTGAAGATGGTGGTAAAAGTTTCAAACAACTGATGCCAGCCTATGGAGTATCTAACGGGGTTCACCCTGATCATCATGCATGGTGGATTCATCCCGAAAATGGAAATTTTATGATTGATGGTAATGATGGAGGATTAAACATCTCCAAAGATGGAGGCAGTACTTGGCGTTTTATTGGTAACTTACCAGTTGCTCAATTTTATCATATCAGTGTTGATGACGAAATTCCTTACAATGTTTATGGTGGAATGCAAGACAACGGCTCTTGGCGCGGACCGGCTTATGTTTGGCGCGATCAAGGGATTCGTAATTCCTATTGGCAAGAAATCAGCTTTGGAGATGGCTTTGATGTTGTTCCAGACCCTGACAATTCGCGCTATGGATGGTCTATGAGTCAGCAAGGGTTTGTCAGTCGCTACGACTGGAAAACGGGTAACAATTATACTGTTCGACCAACCCACCCCAACCCTGATATCAAATTAAGATTCAACTGGAATGCGGCCATTAACATTGACCCAAATGATAATAGCACATTGTATTTTGGAAGTCAATTTGTACATAAATCAACTGATAAGGGCGAAACATGGAGTATTATTTCACCCGATTTAACAACAAATGACCCGGAAAAACTTAGACAACATGAAAGTGGAGGACTAACTATGGATGCCACAGGTGCTGAAAATCACTGTACAATTTTAGTTATAGAGCCCTCAGTAGTGGAAACTAATATGCTTTGGGTTGGAACTGATGACGGCCGTATACATTATACTAGAAATGGTGGAAGTGATTGGATTGAAGTTACTAAGAATATTAAAGATCTCCCTAAAGGCAGTTGGATCACCCAAATTAAAGCGTCCAAAACTAATAATGGTGAAGCATTATTGGTGGCTAATGATTATAGAAGATTCAATTACACGCCTTATGCTTACCGAACAACTAATTATGGTAAAACATGGAAACGCATTGTAGATAAAGATGACACAGAAAGTTACGCGCTTTGCATTGTCGAAGATGAAAAAGAACCAAATTTGATGTTTTTAGGCACAGATGATGGGCTGTATATCTCTATAGATGCAGGAAATGAATGGACCAAATGGACTAATGGTTTTCCAACAGTTTCAGTAAAAGATTTAGTGATTCACCCAAGAGAAGATGATTTGATAATTGGAACATTTGGTCGCGCAGCTTGGATATTGGATGATATAAGACCTTTAAGACAATTTGCCAAAAATACTGAGGCTACTAAAGAACACATAAACCTTTTTGAGCCTCCTACAGCTTACATGGCAGCCTATCAACAGCCTACAGGAAGTCGTTTTGGTGGGGACGCACTGTATCATGGAACCAATAGGGGTTATGGAGCACGTTTTGCTTATTACTTCAATTCAAAGTCTGAAGAAAAAAGAGATACTTTGGTACAATGGGATACACTAAAACTTCAAATTTTTGATCAAGAACGACTTATACGGACTTTAAAACAAAAAGTTCCTAAGGAAAATGGTGTTAAATATTGGACATGGTACATGGACGAAAAGGGAGTTGAATATCCTACAAAAGCCACTACTAAAACAAAAAAAGAACCTTCAGGAACTCGGGTTCTAAAAGGAACATACAAAGCAGTATTAAATTATGGAAACTTAAGCTCCGAGACATCTATTAGAGTAGAAAACGACCCCAGATTAAACGTTAACGACGAAGCTCAAAGAGCTATTTATCTGACATCAAAACGCTTAGAATCGTACCTTTCCAAGGCAACAGAAGCTACCCAACAATTGGTGCAAAGTAAAAAAATTGCAGAAACGTTTATGAAATCATTAAAAGAAACCGATGAAAAAGGGTTTACACAAGAAATAGAAGAGACGGAACAGATTAAAAGTAAAATTGAAGAACTCTTGGTACTCTTTTTTGGTAAGGTAGATGAACGCCAAGGGATTACATCAGATCCAAATGTATCGGTTTTAGAGCGGTTAGGCACAGCGAATTACTATGTGAGTACTCGACAAAATGGAGTCAGTAGTACAGAACAAAGTCTAATTGAAAATGCAAAATCAGCTTTAAATAAAGCGCTTAATCAAGTTAACTTATTTTTTGAATCCGATTGGGATAAATTCCAAAAACAAAGTGAGAGAATTAACCTCTCTCCTTTTAAAGCTGTTAAAATAATTAGATTAGATGAATAAATTAGACATCCTAAAAGTATGAATACTAATTTTATTTAACTTTATAAAAAAAATAGAGATGAGAACAATATTGATTACCGCCATCACAGTTATGTTTGTTTTGTCATGTAAAAACAAAAAAGAAACTGAAAACTCGATGAGCACAAATGAAAACAAGACTACAAAAATTGAAAATACTGAAGTACAAAAAGTAGACGTTCTACTAAACGCAAAGAACGAAAGCAATGTCAGTGGAAAAATTAAATTTATTCAATCGGGAAATGTGGTCAAGATGACTGCTAAAGTTACTGGACTAACCGAGGGGATGCATGCCATTCATATTCATGAAAAAAGCGATTGCTCCTCAGCTGATGGAACGTCTGCGGGTGGCCATTGGAACCCATCAGCACAACCGCATGGAAAATGGGGAGCCGATACTGGATACCACAAAGGTGATATAGGAAATTTCATGGTAAATGATCAAAAGTTTACAACTATCGAATTTGCTACCGATGAATGGTGTATTGGTTGTGGGGATGAAACAAAAGATATTTTAGGTAAAGGAATTATAGTGCATCAAGGGGTGGATGATTTTATATCGCAACCTTCTGGTGCAGCTGGCAGCAGAGTCAGTTGTGCAGGAATAATTAAATAGTTATTGTTTTAAATCTAATACCCCAATATGAATCCATCAGCAAAAGGTTGGCTAAATAAACTTTTAACTACAGTCGATAAAGATTTTAGTGATGAAGATGTATTAGAGACGATTTACCCTAAACTTAAACTAGCTGGATTCATCTATGGCAGCAATGTATGTGTCGCACTCCCTCAATATGAAAACAAAGATTTTACTCAAGAGGAACGCTGTAAAATAAATCTCATCCTTGCACTTCACTATGTGTACAAATCAACTATAAGTGATCCAACATCATTCACCGCTCAACTTAAATTATTTTATAAGAACATAGGCTTTTACAAAACGAGTTTTATAAGTGATATTTTTGGAGAGGATGTAGAACAAATCATACATAAACGCATTCAAATAGACAATAACATCATCACAAAAAACTTCAATTACTTCGCAACAAATGCGTTGCTATTTATGGATGTTTTAGCGTTTAGGGTATACCTTAACCAATCAAATCGAACATTAGCGTTTTTGGAAGGCTTAGAAAACTCAATCGTAACCGTAGTCTCTGAGGCATTAAATGCTAAATCAAAAAAAAATGAATACGATGAGAGTTTAATCCGATTGCTAAAATCATCTCTTCGAACATCCTATAAAAAAGGGGCTAACTTAGAGTCGCTTGATGCTAAAAACCATACACTACAGGAACGCTTGTACCTACTAGATTTAGCGTGCATGGCTACATGGAGCGACTATAAGATTGAAAAAGGAGAAGAACAGTTTTTTGATCGGCTTAGGGAAAAATTTAATTTTAGTAGTTTTCAAATTAATGATGCTCTTTCAACTGTCAACGATTTTTATAAAAACCATAAAAATGACGTAGCGCTTTTAAGCACCAAAAATATGGCTAAACGCTTCTACGATAACTCCAGCTCTTTGGTTAAAAAATTAATTTCAAGAAACAGTAAAAAACTGTATCAAGAACTCAAAGAAAGTAAAGAACTAGTCGTTTTACTATCTCAATCTACTGTACGTGATATGACAGAAGAAGAGGTGGATAAAATGCAGGAGCAGCTTCTCGATGTATTAAAATCAATTCCAAGTTTAGCCATTTTCATGCTTCCAGGTGGAGCGGTTTTATTACCCCTTTTTATTAAATTCATTCCAAAATTACTACCTTCAGCTTTTGACGATAACAGAATTGATGAGCAACAATAATCTAACACTATGGGCCTAAGCAATAATGACATATTTAAGAAACTAAGAGTCGCACACAAACTACGAGATGAAGATATTATTAAAATATGTGCACTGAAAGATTTCAAGGTAACAAAAGGCGAAATTAACGCGCTCTTTAGAAATGAAAATCATGCAAAATTCATGCCTTGTGGCGATCAATTTCTACGTAATTTTTTAGATGGACTAATCATACATTTAAGAGGGCCGATGCCAAAAAAATAAGACCAGATGAAAAACATACATGTCTACGCACTTTTATTTACTACTTTATTTTTGAATTGCAAGCCAAAAAAGAGTCCAGCAGTACTAAACAAAGCTTATTACGAAAATTTTGAAAAAAAGCGATATGAGCGTGACCAGCGTAGAATAAAATATCTTGAACTCTGTGGTCTGTTTAAATTGGACACCAAGGGTACTAGTTTTGGCCTTAATTCAAAGAGAAAAGTTACTACTTACAAAGAAGATATTAAACAAAAAATAGGCGTATTTCAATGGGATGGTAATACATTTACTTTTGAATCTTTTAATGAAGTTCGTGTTTTGAACGAATCTAATAATGAGGTTCAACATCAATCGCTAACATTAGATTCTTTGGGCGACTCAGAAGTTTTATATTATAAAAATCTTAAATGGCGAATAATTACACGCTCAGGTTCGTTGTATTTACGCGTCTGGGACAAGAAAAACCCTACAATACAAGCATTTGAGGGCTTCGCTGTTTTTGAGCCCAATTCATCATTTATATTTGATGCAGATTTTAAGTATTTCAAAGCCTCTAAATCTGAACTAGTTGCTTCAAAATTAGGTATAGATAATGTTGCAAAATTTATCGGAAAGGTCAAATTCATATTTAAAGAAAATACCTACACGCTAGATGTTGGTGACATGGGTTGGATCATGGTTGGTGATGCAACTAACGGTGAAGAAACTTATGGAAGTGGGCGCTATATTTATATCGATATGCCAAAAACAGATGGTAAAGTTCATTTAGACTTTAACTATTTGTACAATCCACCTTGCAGCTACTCTGAATTCACGACCTGTCTATTTCCGCCCTTACAAAATAGACTGCCCTTTAGAATTGAAGCTGGTGAACTCATCGAACACAAAAAATTAAATCAATAGTAGTAACATTTATATTAAAGTCACGTCAAATTGTTGAACCAATTTAAATTTATTTGAAATCTAACGTAGAAATTGAATTTGTAACTCAAGTTGAAAAACATCAGAATTTAGTTCATAAAATCTGTCGTTTGTATTCAAATAGTGATGCCGAGCACAAAGATTTGTTTCAAGAAATAACTATTCAGTTATGGAAAGCTTACCCAAAATTCCGTGGAGATTCAAAATTTAGCACTTGGATGTATCGGGTAGGAATAAACACTGCCATTTCATTGTATCGAAAATCAAAGCTTAGAATACAAAGTTATAGTTTTGATGATGTTTCTTATAAAATTCCTCAAACAGAAACATACGACGATACACAAGACCAACAACTCAAATCCATTTATGCTGCACTAAAGCAATTCAATGATATAGATAAAGCTGTTATTTTTCTATACCTAGAAGATAAGTCTTATAAAGAAATAAGTGAAATGATAGGCATCACTGAGGTAAACGCCCGTGTAAAAATGAACAGAATTAAGAAAAAATTAAAAACACAATTAAATCCTTAATTATGGACGAATTAGAAATATTAAAAAAGGATTGGCAAAAAAATCAAAAATTTCCTAAACTATCCAAAAAGGAAATATATAGACTATTGCACAAAAAATCATCTTCTATTGTAAAATGGATTTTTATACTAAGTATCATTGAATTTTGTTTTTGGACCTTAATTAGTTTATTAATGAAAGATGATGATGCACAACAACGCTTAGACGGCTACGATGTAGATCACATCATCATACCTTTAATGATCTCTGGCTATATAATTCTTGTATACTTTTTTGTAGCATTTTATAATAATTATAAAAAAATATCCAGTACGGACTCTGTAAAATTATTAATGAAAAATATTTTAAATACTAGAAAGACTGTAAAACATTACGTCTTATTTAATCTTATCTTTTTATACATTAGTTTAATAATAGCTATTATTATTGAAGTTAATAATAATGTTGATTTTAAGCTCATTACTGCTAAATTTACTGAAACAGGGGAATACTTCATCTTATATGGTATTGTAGCAATCTTAACACTATTAATGATGGTTTTACTAACTGGAATTTTACTTGGTTTTTATTACCTTGTTTATGGGCTTTTACTCAAGCGTTTAAAAAAGAATTATAAAGTGCTTCAAGAACTAGAGCAATAAGATTTACCAATCGCGTTTTTTATTCAAACGCTCATTTTCCAACAATTCTTCCTGCGGAATGACTTTTAGAAAAGATGGATGCTGCTCAATAGCGTATTCGATTTTTTCAACAATCTGGGGGATTGTTTCATTTTCATAATCAATAGCTAATGGCGCTTTGATTTCCATTGATTGAAGTATATTTTTCTTTTTGATACGGATACCTTTTTTGTCAAAAGAGCGTCTGAACCCATCAATTACTATAGGAACTACAATAGGCTTGTAGTGTTTAATGATATGCGCTGTACCCTTTCGAATAGGCTTAAAAGGAGTTGTAGTACCCTGTGGAAAGGTAATGACCCAACCATCATCCAATGCTTTTTTAATGTTGGAAATATCACTCATCTTTACCTGTCGATTAACATCTTTTCCTGATGATCTCCAAGTACGCTCAATACTTATAGATCCTGCATAAGCGAAAATTTTGGGAAGTAATCCTGATTTCATTGTTTCTTTTGCGGCAACATAGTAGAGGTTTAACTTTGGATGCCACAAATAACCAACATTTTTAATAGAATCATCTCGACCACTCAAGGAGGCATTAAACACATGAAACATCGCCACAACATCGGCAAAATACGTTTGGTGGTTAGAAATAAATAGAACATTGGATTCAGGAATCTGGCGTAAAATTTCTGATCCTTCAATTTGTAGGTCATTAAACCCTTGGTAGCGTTGATGGCTGAATGCACCCAAAATGCGAATGATCCATTTTTTTATAAAAAGATACTGACCAAAAATATTTTTTTTGAATAACGCCATGCAAAAAATCAAAATAGAAATGCAAACCTAAGCTATTTTTTTAAAATTAAATTCAATAAACAGATTAATTCCATAAGAATCATGGCTGTTGCGCCCCAAACAATATGTCCATTAAAATTAAAGGCAGGTACGCGCACACTTGGCCCATAAGAAGTGACAACTGTAGAAAAGATTTGTTTTGAATCGTCTAATATCTCATGCAAGGGAATCTCAATAATTGATTCTACTTCAGAAGGTTGTAGTTTAAAATCTGGTGTCGCAGCCGTCATGCCGACAAATGGAAAAACAATGAAGTTACTCGGTGGGATGTAAAGCTTAGTTAACGGAAACAACAATTTAATATGATCTTTTGACACCCCTATCTCCTCCCAGGTTTCTCTAACTGCAGTTGCTTCTAAATTCTTGTCCGAAAGTTCAGGCTTACCACCTGGAAAACCAACTTGTGCTGAATGAACTCCTGAACTGGTTTTGCGTACAATTAGAACAAGATTAGTATTCATTGTACGATCGGGGTAAAATAATGCAAGAACAGCAGCTGGCTTTGCATTCTTTTTTAACAGCTTATTTTGTTGTAATAATTCCGCTCTAAAAGGAGGCGCCATGATCAACTGTGCATCAATTCCCGGAAGTGGCAAAGAATTTAGTGCGGATATAATTTTAGAAAATGCATCAAATCTCATATATTTCTGAATTCAAAAAAACACTATTTATTGTATGCGCTATTGTTTATTGCTTTTAATTTGTTTTTGTAGCTGTCAAGATACTAAATCTGAAAAGAATAATACAACGCCTAAAAATCAGCCGTCTGAACCCTCTGCAAAAACACATAATGTTGAAGAAAAAAGTGAACCTCAATTCCTATTGACTGATAAAAATGTGATGGAATTCTTTTTGGAATACGACAAAAAACACAAAGAAGACAAAGTACGCATTACCACCGATTTTGGCGAAATCGACATTAAACTATTCGAAGCGACAAAATTCCATCGCTCCAATTTCATATACCTTACAAAGAAAAAATATTTTAATAACACTCAGTTTTACAGAGTAATCAATAATTATATTATCCAAGGGGGAAATAGCGATGATCAACAAACATTAAACAAACGCAAAAAAATAGGGCGCTATCTGTTACCAAACGATCACAAAAAGGGATTCAAACATGATCGAGGCATGGTGAGCATGCCAAGTAGTGCTGTGGCGAACCCCTACAAGATGGCCTCACCTTTTGAGTTTTTTATTGTTCAACAACATGGAGGAGCACACAACCTTGACGGAGATTATGCTGTTTTCGGAAAAGTTGTTAAAGGTATGGAAGTGGTTGATAAAATCGCAGCAGTGCCTACTGATAAGGGCGATTGGCCACAAACAAATATATACATCAAGAAAATTGAAATCATCGATTAGATTTCATTCCTTTTTTATAAATTGTAATGCTTAATTGATTAAAACAAATCATCATGAACACAAAAAACACCACTCCTTTTACTTATTTACTATTAGTTTGTATCCATATTTTGAGTACAAGTTGCACAAATTCAACAACAGGCCAAGACAATATATTGCTTCAAGAATGGACAGGTCCCTATGGTGGCGTACCTGCTTTTGACAAGATGGAAGTTGCTGATATTCAATCGGCTGTAGAATATGGCATGGAAGAAAACCTCAAAGAAATAGAAGCCATTGCCAATAATGAAGCCGCACCAACTTTTGAAAATACGATTGAAGCTATGGAACGCTCTGGAGCATATTTAGATCGTGTTTTTTCGTACTACGGAATTTTGAGCAGTAATATGTCTTCCCCAGAATTTAGAGAAGTTCAAGCTGTCCTTGCACCAAAATTATCTGAATTTTCTTCAAAAATAAACCAAAACGAAGCGCTTTTTAAGCGCATTAAAACCGTTTATGACAACGCCCAAGGAAACCCTTTAGATAGCGATCAACAACGCGTCGTAGAACTTGTTTACAAAGGATTTGCCATGCGTGGAGCGGCAATTGATGCTAAGAAAAAAGAACGCTATGCGGCCATTGATAAAGGACTTTCGGTACTATACAATAAATTTTCGGACAACGTACTACACGACGAAGAAAACTACGTAACCTACCTCAACAAAGATCAACTTGGTGGACTTTCTGATGGATTTATAAAATCGGCAGCAGCCATAGCCAAAGAAAAAGGGCAGGAAGGGAAATATGCCATCACCAATACGCGTTCCTCGATGGATCCTTTTTTAACTTATTCTACCGAAAGAGATTTACGCAAACAAGTTTGGACCAATTATTATTCTCGTGGCGATAACAACGACGAGTATGACAACAAAGAAATCATCGCTGAAATCTTAAAACTTCGCCGCGAAAGAGTCGAACTTTTAGGTCATAAAAATTATGCAGAATGGCGTTTGCAAGACCGCATGGCTAAAACTCCTGAAAATGCCTTAAACTTGATGGAAGCGGTTTGGCCTGCAGCAATTTCTAGAGTGGCAGAAGAAGTGGCCGACATGCAAGCCATTGCCGATGCCAATGGCGATAACATCACCATAGAGCCATGGGATTACCGCTACTATGCCGAAAAAGTGCGTGTGGCTAAATATGACCTCAACAGCGACGAAGTCAAACAATACCTGCAATTAGACAAACTCCGTGAAGCTATGTTTTATGTCGCTGGACGATTGTTCAATTACAAATTTGAACCTGTCCCCGAAGGAAGTGTCCCTGTTTTTCAAGAAGATGTAAAGGTTTGGGAAGTTACCGATTTGGATTCTGGAGCCCATATTGGACTTTGGTATTTAGACCCTTTTGCACGAGCTGGAAAACGATCTGGTGCTTGGGCAACTACCTACAGAAGTCACACTACTTTTGATGGAAAAAAGACGGTTTTGGCCTCCAACAATTCAAATTTCATCAAGGCGGCGCCTGGCGAAGCAGTTCTTGTATCCTGGGACGATGCCACTACCTTTTTTCATGAATTTGGACATGCCTTACACTTCTTTTCTTCAAACGTAAAATATCCAACACTCAATGGTGGAGTACGCGATTACACAGAATTCCAATCACAACTTTTGGAGCGCTGGTTGTCTACAGACGAAGTGATCTCACAATATTTAGTACACCACGAAACAGGAGAAGTCATTCCTAAAGCTTTAGTGGCAAAAATTAAAAAAGCGGCCACCTTCAATCAAGGATTTGGTACTACTGAATATCTGGCCTCTGCCCTTATGGACATGAAACTCCACCTCGCCGATCCTGAAGGTATGGATGTAGGGGATTTTGAAAAAGAAACCTTAGCGGCGCTCGATATGCCCAAAGAATTACCCATGCGCCATCGTACACCACACTTTGGACATGTATTTTCTGGTGAGGGCTACGCGACGGCCTATTATGGATATATGTGGGCAGACGTACTTACAGCCGATGCAGCAGAAGCATTTACAGACAGCGAAGGCGGATTTTATGATGAAAATATGGCCAGTAAGCTCGTAAAATACTTATTTGCACCGCGCAACGCTATAGACCCAGCCGAGGCCTACCGCCTATTTAGGGGCCGTGATGCACAGATCGAAGCCCTAATGCGTGATCGTGGTTTTATAAATTAGTTTGTACCCATCGTGCAACTAAATAGAACCTTTTAAAAAGGCTCTACTTATCTATACTTATTTTAAGATTAATAGATAAAATTTATACATTTGTGTAAAACGATTATATGACCATCACCCAACTTCATTATGTATTGGCAGTAGCCGAGCATCAAAACTTCACTAAAGCCGCTCAACACTGCTTTGTGACACAACCTACCCTTAGTATGCAAGTACAAAAACTAGAAGAACAATTGAACGTTCAAATATTTGACCGAGGCAAAAAACCCATCGAACTTACCAACGTTGGACGTAAAATTGTAGCACAAGCCAAAAATATAGTCGCTGAAGCCGAGCGCATAAATGATATTGTCGATCAAGAAAAAGGATTTGTAGGTGGAGAATTTCGTTTAGGCATCATTCCTACCGTAATGCCCACACTGTTGCCTATGTTTCTCAAAACCTTTATTAGAAAATATCCAAAAGTCAAATTAAAGATTGAGGAGCTCACTACCGAAGAAATCATTCAACGCATAAATGATGGGCATTTGGATGCCGCTATTGCTGCCACACCACTAAAAATAGAAAACATCAAAGAGCGGGTATTATTTTATGAACCTTTTGTGGGCTACATACCGGCGAACCACAGGTTAAAAAATAAGAAAACTATTGAAGTCTCCGATTTGGATACCAACGATATGTTATTGCTTGAAGATGGGCATTGCTTTAGAGAGGGCGTTTTGAATTTGTGTAAAACATTAAATAAAGCTGATGATGAAACATTTCAACTCGAGAGCGGCAGTATAGAAATGCTTGTAAAATTAGCTAACGAAGGGATGGGCATGACCCTATTGCCCTACTTGAACACGCTAGATTTAAAAGAAAAAGAACAAAAAAACTTACACTACTTTGCCCCGCCCTCTCCGGCTCGTGAGGTCAGTTTAATTTACAGCAAAAACGAATTAAAAATTCAAATAATTAATGCGATCCACGGCGCCATCTCAGCAATCATAAGAGGGGCTATAGCATTTCAAGATGTAGAAATTATCAGCCCTATAGCTGAACGCTAAACAAAATATGCGGTACAACGACTTAGCTCTGGGTTACTTTTGATCATGGATTCCACAAACACTTTAAGTTCTTCAATCTCGTAAGGGAGTAAATAATGCATTGCTTTCTTTACTTCTGTACAAAATAGATTAGGGTCAAAACTAACTTTTCTAAGAATGCGTTTTGTGTACTCAAACATAGCTCTTGCCATTTAAATAAATTTAGGAATTAAAGTAGTTTTTCTAATAGGCAAGTGATTAAGTGAAACTAAAATTAGTAAAAATTACAAACACATCAAAAAAATTTAACATTAAAACTTTCTTTTTAGACTCCAAAGAAAGTTGAATATAGCTACCACATCTCCTGCCTCGTCACGCCCTTCAGCTTTTAGCGTTAAGGTCTGCCCCTCACCACTTTGAATAGCAGATTGAAGAACTTTATCTATGTCCGTTCCTTGGGTACAACGAAATGTAATTCGGCCTTTGGCCTTTTTTGTGAATTGTGCTTCATTTTTGATAACAAGCATAGATATCTTTTCGTTTAACTGCTTGATTTTCGTAATTATGAGGGCACCTGTAGCCAACTCGGCGGCCATCCCTTGCACTGCCCAAAACATTGATTTAAACGGATTCTTATTGATCCATTTATGACAAACACCTACATGACACTCTAATGCATTAATCTGCTTAACTCGCACACCACATAAGAAAGCTGAAGGAAGGTTGAATACGAGAAAGAGGTTGAGTTTTTTTACTAAAAGTGCCATGAAGTACTAGATATTATTTAGCTAATATAAAACATTATTTAGAATGTATTTATGAAAAAATAAAGTAGAAAACACAAATACTTTTATATTTTTAATGGCTTAATTTTTGTTGTATCTTTCTTAAAAACTTAAAGATGGGATATGTTAAGATCTACGCTGGTAATTTTATTATTGTTCAGTTAATCTCTAAAAATTTAGAAGATTGTGGCATTACTGCTGTAATCAAGGACGAAACAGAGTCCGCGCGATTAGCAGGTTTTGGCCCTACAACCTATGGGCATCAGGAAGTTTTTGTTCACGAAAGTGAAGAAGAAAAAGCGATTAAAATACTAGCGCATATTACTGATAAGTTTATAACAAATAAGACTTGACAAACTTCCCATACCCAATATTCAGAAGTCAAATCATTGTTGTATTTTAGAGGCTCATAAAAATAAAACTATGCGAAAAAGCGCCATCATTCAATTGCTTTTATGTGCAAGCTTGAGCTTTGCACAAGAGCTTAAAATCCCGTTGGATACCTCCGTGATCACACAACATAAAACTATAATAAAGGGTGTAAATATATCGTATACTGCCGAAACAGGTACACAACCTGTATGGGATAAAGAGGGAACAGTAATCGCTAGTCTGTTTTACACCTATTATACTCGAGAAAACATTAAAGATCGAAGTTCTCGACCCCTTATAATCTCATTCAATGGTGGACCAGGATCGGCATCTGTGTGGATGCATATGGCTTATACCGGTCCAAGAATTTTGAATGTAGATGACGAAGGATACCCTGTACAACCTTACGGATTCAAAAGTAATCCAAATTCAATTCTAGATGTTGCCGATATCGTATTTGTAAACCCTGTTAATACGGGCTATTCACGCATGGTACCAAATCGAGATGGAGAAATGCCAGATCGCAGTCAGTTTTTTGGCATAAATGAAGATATTGCCTATCTCTCTGGATGGATCAATACTTTTGTAACACGAAAAAATCGTTGGGAATCTCCAAAATACATTATTGGTGAGAGTTATGGTGGTACACGCGTCATGGGGCTTTCATTGGCCTTACAGCAAAATCAATGGATGTACCTCAATGGAGTTATTTTGGTTTCACCAGCCGATTATAAAACTTTGCGTGTAGGCGGACCTGTGTCATCAGCGCTCAATCTCCCCTACTATGCTGCAGCTGCTTGGTATCACAAAATGCTGCCTGATGATCTTCAATCTAAGGACCTTTTAGATATTTTACCAGAAATAGAAAACTTCACAATTAATGATCTTATTCCAGCTTTAGCTAAAGGGGGGTTTATTGATGATGATGAAAAAATGAAGGTGAGCGAAAAAATGGCTTACTATTCTGGGTTGAGTCAAAAAGTAATTTTACAACACAACTTAGATGTCCCCAATCGATTTTTTTGGAAAGAATTACTGCGCGATAAAACTGGACAAACAATTGGACGTTTGGACTCTCGCTATCTAGGAATAGACAAAAAAGAATCTGGTACAAGCCCCGATTACAGTGCTGAACTAACGTCTTGGCTTCATTCATTTACACCGGCAATTAATCATTATATCAAAAAAGAGTTGAAGTTTGAAACCGATTTGAAATACAACATGTTTGGCTCAGTACAACCTTGGAATAACGACAACGATAACACTCGCGAAGATTTACGCTTAGCTATGGCACAAAATCCATATCTGAAAGTACTTAACCAATCTGGTTATTACGATGGAGCTACGACTTATTTTAGTGCAAAATATACTTTGTCTCAAATAGACCCAAGTGGAAAAATGAAAGATCGTCTATCATTTAAAGGCTACCGAAGTGGACATATGATGTATTTGCGCAATGAGGACTTAATTCAATCCAATGAGGATTTAAGAGAATTTATCAAAGCATCTTCCGCTGATGGAAAAGCAGCTAAGTACTAATGCCACAAACCAAAATTAGCGTACTCATCCCTTTTAAAAATACTGCAGCCTATTTGCCTGAGTGTATTGATTCTATTTTAAATCAAACATTTTCTGATTGGGAAGCAATTTTTGTAGATGACCATTCCATAGATAATAGCGCTATAATTGTTCAAAATTATGCGAAAAATGATTCAAGAATCAAGTATTTAAAAAATAAAGGTTCAGGAATTATAACTGCTTTGTGCACGGCATATGATGATTGTAATGGAAATTTAATCACTCGTATGGATAGTGACGATATTATGATGCCTGAAAAACTTCAAGCAATGCAGCTCGATTTATATACAAAGGGCAAAGGACACATAGCCCTAGGTTTGGTTGAATATTTTTCAGAAAAAGGGGTGAATGATGGCTACAAACGCTATGAGAAATGGCTCAATAAACTAATAACGGTAGGGTGTAACTTTAATGAACTTTATAAGGAATGTGTTATTCCTTCGCCTTGTTGGATGGTACATCGTGAGGATTTTGATAAGTGTGGAGGTTTTCATTCCAATACCTACCCCGAAGATTACGATTTGGCTTTTCGGTTTTTTAAATTTGGTTTAAAGTGTATTCCATCAAAAAATATACTTCACCGCTGGCGCGATTATGCCGTACGTACATCAAGAACAAGTCCTAATTACGCGGAAAATTCTTTCGTTGACTTAAAATTAAAATACTTTTTAGAATTGTCCTACGATCATTCCAAGACACTAGTGGTGTGGGGCGCTGGAAAAAAAGGTAAAAAATTAGCCGCTTTGCTTTTAAAAATAAAAATTCCGTTCGAATGGATCTGCGATAATCCAAAAAAAATTGGGAAAAATATATATGGGAAAATTCTTAAGCCGTGGTCCACTTTGTCAGAAATAAATAAAAGCCAAAGTATAATTACTGTGGCTAATGAAAATGCTCAAGAATTTATGGTTAATTATTTTAATCAGCAAAATAAAAAACACATGAAAGATTACTTTTTCTTCACATAAGGGATTTATATTTACATTCAAAAAAAACTATTAAATGCAATTTGCACATCCAGAAATTTTATATGCTCTTAGCGCACTGATCATCCCAATCATAGTGCATTTATTTCAGCTGAGGAGATTCAAAATTCAAGAGTTTACAAATCTTGCATTTTTAAAAATTATTAAACTGAAAACGCGCAGAAGTTCAACTCTTAAAAAATGGTTGGTTTTAAGTCTTAGATTATTAGCGCTTAGCTGTATTATTATAGCCTTTGCACAGCCCTACTTTTCAAATCTAAAAACAAAAGAGATAAAGCCAGAACTAGTTATTTATCTTGATAACTCTTTCAGTATGCAGACGATGGATTCGAAAGGAGTGCTGTTAGAACGCTCAATTCAAGATATCATAAACCATCTAGATCATGATCTACAAATTAATGTTTTCACAAATACAAAAACATACCAGAATACAACAATTAATGCATTGCAAAATGACCTTTTGGATATGGATTACACACAGCGGCAACTGGATATTAAAACCATCCTTTCTAAAGGAAAAATGATGTTCTCTGATCAGGTTAATAATCCGAAGTTTTTTATTGTAATTTCTGATTTTCAGTCTACCAACTCGCCTATTAACGAAGTGAAGAGAGATAATGGATATAAGCTCATATTAATCCAAAAAAAACCTTTAAATCCTGAAAATAATTTTATTGAAAAACTTGAAATTTCAGCTCTAACTGATGAATACAAATTAGACATAAAAGCGAACAGCAGTACTGGCAAAAATGAAAACATAACACTTAGTGTTTACGATGATCAAAAACTGATTGGAAAATCAACATTAAAAAAAAGTAATAAGTACAGCACATCAATTTATGTACCAAAGCGAAAAATCGATAAAGGCAAACTGATGATAGACGATAACGGACTCCGTTTTGATGATGAATATTACTTTAGTATAGCCAAGCAAAAGCGAATCAGTGTACTGGCAATTGGTAAAAAAATAAATACCTATTTACCACGCATCTATACTAAAGACGAATTTATCTATAATTTTCAAAATGTAAATCAAACAGTGTACAATGACATTCCAAAACAAGATTTGATTGTGCTGGATGCACTTGAACGTATTCCTGAGGCGCTGCAACTTAGTTTAAAAGGGTATAAAGAATCTGGAGGGCATGTTGTTATAATTCCTTCAAATTCCAGTGAAATTTCTTCTTACAGCCCTTTTTTTAATGTGCAAAATATTTTAAAAACTAGTCCCCTAAAAATTGAAAAAAAGATCACCAAAATAAATTTTGATCATCCGATTTATACTGCTGCTTTTGAGGATAAAGTAAAGAATTTTGAATTCCCAAAAGCAACCAGTTCTTATGACTTAAACAAAACCGCTAATACCTTGTTGTACTTTCAAGATGACACACCTTTTTTAGCGCAACACGAAAATGTATTTATTTTTGCTTCAAACATCAGTAGTGAGGATTCAAACTTCATCTACTCGCCCCTAGTTGTGCCTACTTTTTATAGTATCGGAACATCGAGTTTTAAAATTCCTAAAGTACAATACAGCATAGGAGACGAACATAAGATAGACTCTAAAAGAAGATTAGGTAGAGATGATGTGTTGCGCATAAGCAATAAGGAAGAAAGTTTTATTCCGTTACAACAAAAACAAAATTCAAAACAACAAATAACCACTAAAAATCGACCAAATAAAGCGGGACATTATGCCTTACACCACAAAGGCGATACTTTACAATATTTGAGTTTCAATTATGCACGTGATGAAAGTATTTTGCAGTACATAAATATTGAAGACGTTGCAGCAGATTCAATAGGTGAATCAATACAAAACAGTTTGGATATTGTAAAAAGTACTGTAAACATTAAGGCTGTATGGAAATGGTTTGTTATTTTTGCGCTAATATTTTTGACTTTAGAAATGCTCATCTTAAAAATTTTTAAATGAACGTACTCATAAAATCAGCTACCATTCTTGATTCAAAAAGTGATTTTCACAACAAAACACAAGATATTTTAGTTGAAAACGGAAGCATAAGTCAAATAGCTGATTCGATAAAAAATCCCCATCAATATCAGGTCATTAAATTGGATAACCTTCACGTTTCACAAGGTTGGTTCGACAGTAGTGTGTCTTTTGGTGAACCAGGATTTGAAGATAGAGAAACTATCGAAAACGGATTGGCAACAGCAGCAAAATCTGGGTTTACTGACGTAGCGCTGAATCCAAATACATTTCCAGTAATTGACAGTCATTCAGATGTGGCCTTTGCTCAAAACAAATCAGAAAAGACAGCAACGAAACTTCATCCAATCGGAGCACTTACAGAAGGAGCAAAAGGAACTAGGCTATCTGAAATTTACGATATGTTTAAGGCTGGAGCTGTGGCATTTGGGGATTATAAAAAACCTATTGACAACCCTAACATTTTAAAAATTGCCTTGCAATATGCAGCGAGTTTTGGTGGGCTTGTTCAATCTTTTCCTCTAGATCAAAAAATTGCGGGTTCAGGAGTTATTAATGAACAAACTACAAGTATTAAGCTAGGCTTAAAAGGAAGCCCAAACCTTGCAGAAGAATTACAAGTTTCGCGAGATTTATCAATTTTAGAATACTCAGGGGGCTGTTTGCATATTCCTACCATTTCGACTTCAAAATCAGTAGCGCTTATCCGTGAAGCTAAACGAAAAGGGCTGGATGTTAGTTGTAGCGTTCCAATTCATAATCTAATTTTTACTGATTCATCTCTAGAAAATTACAATACAAACTTCAAAGTAAACCCTCCTCTGAGAACACAAGAGGATGTAGATGCGCTTATCTCAGCTGTAAAAGACGGTACCATCGATATGGTAACGTCAGATCATAACCCCCTATCTATTGAACTGAAAAAAGTAGAATTTGATTTTGCGGCCTTCGGAACAATTGGTCTAGAAAGTGCCTTTGGAGCTCTAAACTCTATTTTTTCTACAAAAAAAACCATCGAACTGCTTACAGCTGGTAAAAATCGATTTGGAATTGATGTTCAACCTATTGAGGTTGGAAATCTATGTCATATCTCCTTATTTGATCCTGACCCAACCTACACTTTTAGCAGCTCATGTATATCATCTAAGTCTAAAAACTCTCTATTTGTTGGACAGCGTCTTAAAGGAACTGTTTATGGAATATTAGGAAATAACCGATGTGCTTTGAGCAATTAATTGATTAAAATGAATTCAGAAAAAAATATGGCATTTGTGAGTTATTTATACCTCATTGGTTTGCTCATTGCATATCTGAACAACAAAGAGCGGAAGAATGAAATAATAAGTTTTCACATCCGACAATCTCTTGGTTTGTGGTTGAGCTTTTTTTCTTTAGGATATATTATTGGTAATTTTGACAGTTGGATGATAACGTTTTCATTTTGGATTTGTTTTGCAGTTTTAATTTTTTATGGAATTTCGACTGCGCTTGCCGGAAAAAAAACTCCAGTACCCCTAGTTGGAAAGTTTTATCAAAATATTTTTAAAAATTTATCTTAAGTGAGTGCAAAACAACTTCCTTTACACGCAAAAATAAGACCATCACTAATAAAAAAAAATGCACCACTTTTGGTCCTTTTACACGGCTACGGTAGTGATGAAAGTGATTTATTTTCTTTTGCAGAAGAACTACCGAACGAACTATTTATTATTTCCTTGCGAGCACCCCACAAACTTCAACCCTATGGTAATGCATGGTATGCCATAAATTTTGACGCACAGCAAAACAAATGGAACGATATTGAACAAGCTCAGGAGGCGATGAAAACCATTATAAGCTGTATAAAGCAAGCATGCACCCAATATGATCTTGATAAAAATAACGTGAGCTTATTGGGCTTTAGTCAAGGTTGTATCTTGAGTATGGCATTGGCTATTAATCATCCTGAGTTAATTAAAAATGTTATAGGTTTAAGTGGCTATATATGTAAGGAATTTATTGAAGAACATCGAACAAAAAAAGATTTTAGTCATCTTGATTTTTATTGCTCACACGGAAGTTCTGATCAAGTTATTCCAGTAGACTGGGCAAGAGAAACACCTAATTTTTTGACAGAGAAAGGTATAAAACACACATACAGTGAATTTCCTGTGGGTCATGGCGTAGCACCACAAAACTTTTTTGAGTTTAGAAAATGGCTTGTAGAAAGGATTTAATCTTCTAAAATTAGTTCAAGCTTCGATTCCAGCTCTGAATTTTGTAATTCAAGTTGTTCAATTTTAATTTTATAGATTTTAATGTCTTTTTCATATTTGTCTATAATTTGTTTTGAGTTAACATACTGAAAAACGACTACCAAGACAGTAAAAAGGAAAGCGTAAGTGAGGAATTTTGATTTCATCTATAAATAAATTTCTAATTGATCATAGGCTAAATGAACTGACTGGGGTAGAGTTTTTTGCACCTCATCATGGAAACCAAGATGATGACTAATATGAGTTAAATATGCTTTTTTTGGACTTACCTTTTCGATAAATGCTAAAGCTTCCTCTAGGTTAAAATGTGATAAATGTGGTTCTATGCGAAGTGCATTGACAACAAGAACATCTAGGTTTTTGAGCTTATCAAGCTCTGTGTCCGAAACAGTTTTAGCATCAGTGATGTATGCAAAAGAACCAACTCTAAATCCAAAAACAGGAAGTTTATGGTGAAAAACTTCAATAGGTAATATTTTTTCATGACCTATGTAAAAGAACTTATTTTGAATAGAATGTGTTTCTAAGGACAACACCCCAGGATATTTATTTTCTGTTTTAAAAATATAACCATAACGTTGTTTTAATGCATTTAATACACGCTCATGGGCATAAATGTGTAAGTTGCCTTGGCGGAAATAAAAAGGACGTAAATCGTCGATACCTGCAGTATGATCACTGTGTTCGTGGGTAAATAAAACAGCATCAATTTTAGTACAACTCGTTCTAAGGAGTTGTTGACGGAAGTCGGGACCACAATCAATTAAAACAGACAAATCATCCCATTCTATCAATACAGAAACCCGTAAACGCTTGTCTTTTGGATTAGTGCTCAAACACACAGGGTGAGTGCTTCCTATTACGGGAATACCTTGTGATGTGCCAGTTCCTAGAAAAGTAACCTTCAATTTAGTGTGGAATTTTTACAAAAATAGAGTATTTTTTTTTGTTACGTTGGTTAATATTCTAACTTTGTGTAACTGAAGAACTACAGACTTTAAAGATGGAAATAACGTTAAAAGGAGATGCTAAAATTGAGAGCGTACCGTCCCTCAAAGACAAAGCTTTACGTATAAACCTCAACGAAAACATATATGGGACCTTTGCTGAAATTGGTGCTGGTCAAGAAACCGTTCGCCACTTTTTCCGTGCAGGTGGAGCATCAGGAACAATCGCAAAAGCCATGTCTGCCTACGATAAGGAGTTTAGTGATGCTATTTACGGGGTTGAAAACGACCGGCGTTATGTAACTGAAAACCGGCTAAGAAAAATGTTGACTCATGAAGTAAAACTCATTGAAGAACGTATTCCAAGAAAAGATCAACCCAATAAAATGTTTTTTAGTTATGCGAATACCGTCACTACAATCGATTTTGCAAAACGCTTCAAAGGGCACGGATGGGTTGGAATCAAATATCAAATTGATCCAAGCCAAGCATACAATGAAATTATACTTCATGTACGATTTAAAGAAAATGATGCTCGATTACAACAAGAGACTCTTGGAAAATTAGGTACTAACCTTATTTATGGTGCTTTCTACAAGCACAATATGCCTAAGAAGTTATTGCGCTACCTGTATGATCATATCAGCAAAGATCAGCTTGAAATTGATACTATTAATTTTTCAGGGCCTTTATTTAAAGAGGTTGACAACCGCTTGATGAGTTTACAGCTTGTAAAAAATGGCATGACCGATGCCGTTATGTTCGCTCCAGATGGGAATAACGTTTTACCTGCGCGTGTGCTGTACAAAAAGAATATTTTAGCCTTCAGAGGAAGTTTTAGACCTGTCACTAGAGTTAATGTTGACATGTACGAAAACTCTTTTGAAATGTTTAAAAAAGAAAACAAAGTGGACCCTGAAAAAACCCAAGTCGTTTTTGAAATCACACTATCAAACTTAAGAGCATCTGGTGGTGAAATTGATGAACAGGATTTTATGGACCGTGCAAGATTACTTTGTTCTCTAGGTCAGACCGTTCTTATATCTAATTTTCAAGAGTACTATAAATTAGTGGAATACTTCAATTTATACTCCAAGAAAAGAATGGTATTGTCTATGGGTGTAAACAACCTTATTGATATTTTTGATGAAAAATACTATCGTCATCTTTCAGGGGGGATCTTAGAAGCATTTGGTAAGCTTTTCCACAAAGATTTGAAAGTATACCTCTACCCCATGCTTAGTGAGGAAGGAACCTTGATCACTAGTGAAAATCTTAAAGTACATCCAAGGATGAAGGAATTGTATAAATTCTTTAAATACACTGGTAAACTTGTTGATATCAAAAACTACAGACCCGAAATATTGAATATCTTCTCCCGAAAGGTACTCAAAATGATTGCCAAAGGAGAGGATGGTTGGGAACCCCTACTACCGTCTGTGGTTTCCAACATGATTAAAGAGCAACAGTTGTTCGGGTTTTCTGAAAAAGAGGTTCCAGCGAAGTAACTAAAATCTAAAATTTACTACAAGATTTGCGCGGTATGCTCTTTAGTTTTGACCTTAGTTATAATATTCTCAATAATGCCCTTCTCGTCAATCACAAATGTAATGCGGTGTATACCGTCATACTCTCGACCCATAAACTTTTTTGGGCCCCAAACGCCATAAGCATTAATCACGATTTTGTCCTCATCGGCCAATAAATCATAAGGAAATTCAAATTTATTTTTAAAGTTAGATTGACGCTTTGTATTATCGGCACTAACGCCTAAAACATCATACCCTTGCGCCACAAAACGACTGTAATTGTCGCTTAAATTACATGCTTCCAAAGTACAGCCCGGAGTACTCGCTTTTGGATAAAAGAAAAGCACTAGCTTTTTGCCGCTAAAATCGGACAAACTTACGGCGTTTCCATCTTGATTAATACTTTGAAAATCAGGGGCTTTGTCGCCAATTTGTAATGTAGTCATATTTATTATATTTGATATATACAAAGATAATCGAATGACTAAAAAAGAAAAGGTAAATTTTGTTATAAAAACCTTAAATAATTTATACCCTGAGATTCCAATACCGTTAGATCACAAGGATCCTTACACTTTGCTGATTGCCGTATTGCTTTCTGCTCAATGTACCGATGTCCGCGTCAATCAAATTACTCCGTTACTTTTTGCTAAGGCCGATAACCCCTACGACATGGTTAAAATGACCGTTGAAGACATCAAATCCATCATCCGCCCCTGTGGGCTCTCACCAATGAAAAGCAAAGGGATTTATGGTTTGTCCCAAATTTTGATTGAACAACACAACGGAGAAGTTCCCCAAAGTTTTGAAGCTCTAGAGGCCCTACCTGCTGTAGGACACAAAACCGCTAGTGTCGTGATGGCACAGGCATTTGGTGTCCCTGCTTTTCCTGTGGATACGCATATTCATCGACTGATGTACCGTTGGAATTTATCCAACGGTAAAAGCGTAGCACAAACCGAAAAAGACGCCAAACGATTGTTCCCAAAAGAACTTTGGAACGACCTGCATCTGCAGATTATATGGTATGGTCGTGAATACTCACCAGCAAGGGGTTGGAATTTGGATAATGATCTAATCACAAAGACAGTTGGGCGAAAATCAGTATTAAACAGCACAAAAAAGCCCTAAACTTATCCAGGGCTTTTAATAAAACAAAGTTTAGTTTATAAAAGTCTCAAAATTTAATGAACCAATTGGTATAATTTTGAGTGCTTTCGAATAATTTAGAAGAAAATTAACCGTTTCTTCTCTCGGTTTAAGTTGTTCAGAATTTGAGGGTTGTTCAGTGTAAAGTTTTTCCATGCGCCATTTTTTTTGTATTGTATTCAGTCTAACGCAAAAAATTAAAATATATTTTACACTCTAGTCATTTATTAAATTTATTTTGTGTTTATCAATCATTTTTCTCAAATTAATAAGTCCATAACGCATACGCCCAAGTGCCGTATTAATACTCACTCCTGTATTGTCGGAAATTTCTTTAAAGCTCATATCCTGGTACAACCTCATTTTGATGACATCTTTTTGATCTTGAGGTAATTGCTCCAATAGTAAACGTACGTGATTGGTGATTTGTCCGTGAATAATCTTATGTTCAGCATTAGAACTTCCATCAGAAAGAACAGAAAAAATATCAAAGTCACCATTATTTTTAAACTTAGGCATTCGGTTATTTTTTCTAAAGTAATCAATAATTAGATTGTGCGCTATCCGCATTACCCATGGTAAGAATTTTCCTTGCTCGTTGTATTTCCCTTTTTTTAGTGTACGAATTACCTTTATAAAAGTATCTTGAAAAATATCCTCAGTTGCATTGCGGTCATAAACTTTTGAAAAAATAAAGCCATAAAGACGCTGTTGGTGTCTATTAATTAATATGGAAAGTGCAGATTCTTCACCTGAAATGTAATTACGAACGAGTTGGGCGTCGCTTAAAGATTTGATATTCATAACATTACTAGTTTTTTCATCACTTAAGAGTAATGAGTTAAAAAATTGATTAAAAAAGTAATGTTATTCTATAAGCGGTTTTATTAGGAATTTAACCAAATATAGTAAGAATAGAATTAAAATTCCAAATTACACTTATTTATTTTAATCTTAATAAGAAGTTAATGTATTTCAATTCTATGGGTAATAATGGTATATTTACATCCTATTTTTTGGCAAATGTCTAACACTTTTTCTAAACTGCATCCTAAAAAATTTATTTTGATTAAGGGTGCGAAACTCCACAATCTAAAAAATATAGATGTGGCAATTCCAAGAAATAAATTGGTTGTACTTACAGGTTTGTCTGGATCTGGTAAATCGAGTTTAGCTTTTGACACACTGTATGCCGAGGGGCAACGCCGTTATGTAGAAAGTTTATCAAGTTATGCGCGGCAATTTTTAGGTCGTTTACACAAACCTAGTGTAGATTATATCAAAGGTATAGCTCCAGCCATTGCTATTGAACAAAAAGTGAATTCGACAAATCCAAGATCTACAGTTGGAACATCTACCGAAATTTATGATTATTTAAAATTGTTGTTTGCTCGAGTGGGGACCACCTATTCCCCCATTTCGGGAGAACAGGTTAAAAAAGACAACACCACAGATGTTGTAGATCATGTGCGTTCATTTGATGAAGGCCAAAAATTACTTTTGCTTGCACCTCTTTTTCTGGAGGAAGGTAGACATCTCGATGAAAAACTTAAAACCTTACAAAGCCAGGGATATGCACGGGTAAAAATTGAAGATAAAATAGAGCGCATAGAGCAACTTATCGGAATTGGAACAAAAAAAACAAACCTTCAGCTGGTAATTGATCGAATTATTGTACGTCATAATAAAGACTTTTACAACCGTTTGGCAGACGCTATAGAAATGGCTTTTTACGAAGGAAAAGGAAAATGTTCAATAGAAGATTTAGAACAACTGAAAGTAAAAGAATTTAATACTAACTTCTCATTAGACGGACAAACTTTTCTAGAACCAAGCACTCATCTTTTTAGCTTCAATAATCCTTATGGCGCTTGTGCAAAGTGCGAGGGCTATGGCGATGTAGTTGGCATTGATAAATCCTTGGTTATTCCTAATACTACACTTTCAATTTATGAAAATGCTATTTATCCTTGGCGCGGAGAAAGCATGTCCTATTTCAGAGACCAATTAGTAAACAACGGACATAAATTTGATTTTCCCATACACAAACCTTTCTTTGAACTTAGTGCCAAACAAAAAAAATTACTTTGGAAGGGAAATACACATTTCACAGGGCTTGATGCTTTTTTTGCAGAATTAGAGTCAAAATCGTATAAAGTTCAAAATAGAGTGATGTTGTCGCGCTACAGAGGAAAAACAAAATGCAATAAATGTGAGGGAAAACGACTCCGCAAAGAAGCAAATTATGTAAAAATCAATAATCGATCCATTACGGATTTAGTCGAGTTACCCATTAATGAGTTAAAGGATTTTTTTGAAACTCTTAAACTGAGTGAAAATCAATATGAAATTGCAAAACGACTGCTTTTAGAAATACGTAATCGCCTTCGCTTTCTTTCCAATGTTGGATTAGATTATTTAACCCTAAACCGCAAGTCAAACAGCCTTTCTGGTGGTGAAAGCCAGCGTATAAACTTAGCAACCTCATTGGGGAGTAGTCTCGTCGGATCGATGTACATACTGGATGAGCCAAGCATAGGACTACACTCCAAGGACACAGAGCAACTTATTGCTGTTCTCAGATCCTTACGAGATTTAGGAAACACGGTCATTGTTGTGGAACACGACGAAGCCATTATGCAGGCCGCTGATCATATTATTGATATTGGTCCAGAAGCTGGAAGTTATGGTGGCGAGATTATGGCCACAGGCGATTACAATTCTATTTTAAAAAGCAGCTCGCTCACGGCCAAATACCTAAACGGCAGTATGGTTATCGAAACTCCAAAAAAACGGCGTAAATCTAAATACAGTATCAAGATTGAGGGTGCACGTGCAAACAACTTGAACAATATTGACGTAGAGTTTCCATTGAATATGCTTACTGTAGTTACTGGTGTTTCAGGTAGTGGAAAAAGTACATTAGTTAAAAATATTCTTTATCCCGCTCTAAATAAAGAGCTCATAGGATATGGAGAAAAACCAGGTGAATTCTCAGCTATTTCTGGGAATTTCAGTACAGTGAAATTTATTGAATTCGTAGATCAAAACCCCATCGGAAGATCATCCAGATCTAACCCTGTAACTTACATCAAGGCTTATGATGAAATTCGCATGCTGTATTCGAAGCAAAAGTTAAGTGTGCTTCGAAATTATCAACCCAAACATTTCTCTTTTAATGTTGATGGTGGACGCTGCCCTAACTGTAAAGGGGAAGGCGTTGTAACAATTGAAATGCAATTCATGGCCGATGTTCAACTTAAGTGTGAAAGCTGTAGTGGAAAACGCTTCAAAAAAGAAGTTCTTGAAGTGAAATTTAACAAAGTCTCAATATATGATGTTTTGAACATGACTATTGACGATGCACTGAAGTTTTTTGAAACGCATAAGTGTAGTAAAATATTCAAGAGGCTTCAACCCCTCCAAGACGTGGGCTTGGGTTATGTAACCTTAGGGCAAAGTTCCTCTACTCTTTCTGGAGGTGAAGCACAACGCATCAAACTCGCCTCTTTCCTAGGGAAAGGCGGTAGCAGCGAATCAGGTCTATTTATATTTGATGAACCAACTACCGGACTGCATTTTCACGACATCAAAAAACTACTCAAATCATTTAATGCACTTATCGATCATGGGCATTCCATTATAGTTATTGAGCATAACATGGAACTCATCAAATCTGCCGATTACATTATAGACTTAGGCCCAGAAGGTGGAAAAAATGGAGGTAATTTAATGGCTGCAGGTACACCTGAGGAGGTCATAGAATCTAAAACATCCCTTACCGCAAAATACCTCAAAGATTTATTAAGTAATTGATAATCATATATTTATAGATTAATATAAATTATGGCACGTTGTTTGGTTTAAAACTAAACAAGAACCTTTAAACATTTATATTATGGAAAAGTTACTGATTACATTAAGCGTAGCAATTTATTCGATTTTTAGTTTTGCAAGTGCGCCATCTAGTGTGCGCAACTACAGTAATGCTTTCATATTTAATGAACGTGGAATTGAATTTGCAGTGTTTCCCGATGGTCAGTTTGATTTTAACATTTTGAATCGTAGAGGTGGCGTATTTGGCAGAAACCAAATCGATGTAAATGTTGGTTTTAATGGTCAATGGTGTGTGAGTTTTAATTCTGGATATCAATACGATCATTTTATTCAGTACGATGATTTTGGTACCGTTATTCAAATCCAAAATGTGGCTGTTTTTTATGATTATTACGGTAGAGTACGGCAAATTGGCAATGTACGTATTCACTATAACCACAATGGTTATGTACGCCAAATTGGAGGACTTTATATAGGATATCGTCCAAATTTAGGTTTCTATTGCCATGGCTATATCAACAGCAGAAACCGTTTTTATACCCAACGTCCGTGGCATGTCTATTACCGCAGACCAAGTGTGCAAACTTGTGTGGTCTACGACCGCCCGTACCGAAGGTATTATACGCCAAACCGTAGACAATACACAAGTCCTTACAGAAATAACAGACGTCCAGCGGTGTACCACGGAAACACACGAAGCCGTAGAACAACGCAAACTGCGTACACTAACAGTGCAAACCGCAAGCTAAGCACAACTGCAATAGCAACAATACGAACTGTAAACAAATCTAATGCGGAAAGTAGATCTAAAAAAATCCGCACAAGAGCAAATCGAGTCGCTCAACATATCGTTCAGAAACCTAAAAGCCAAATTGCAAGGAATAGAACCCGCTTAAAATCCGATGTGAGGTCTAAGAAAAGAGTGAATTAAATCCCTATGTTTATATTTGATTAGTCAAAAAAACCACGTTCTTAAGCGTGGTTTTTTTTATATGAAAGTAAAACCTTAGCCAATTTTTGGGTACAGGATTGTCTAGAATAAGACTGAATATTATTTGGGCTAACAGAGAGAGTATCTTTCTTAAAACCATTAAAAAGATCTAAAATATGTGCTTTTAAAGTGCTTTTATGATCATAATTAAAATACATTCCAGTATGGGTGTCGTATAAAATAGACGGAATGTCAGATTGTTTTGGTCCTAGGGCTACAATAGGGCGGTTAGCATTTAAATATTCAAATAATTTTCCTGGAATAATATATGATGCTTCAGGTGTATTGGCTTCAATAAGCAATAGTACTTGAGTTTTTATTTGATACGTAATGGCCTCATTATGAGATACTGAGCCTACTAATTTTAAATAAGGTTTTAACCCAGCCGATTCAATTGACCTTCTAATTTCTGAACTTACATTACCTACAAGAACCAATTGAAAATTGGCCTTAAAATCTGGGAATTCATCAATAAGTTCCCAAAGAACGTCCCAGAACAGTATTGGATTTCTTTGATCCAAAAGAGAACCAATATGTGTGAGCGTAAAATTACAATCTAAGCTTGTAGAAGCTACAATTTCATCATCAAAACCATTAGTAATAAACGTAATGGGTTGTTGTGTTTTTTTAGTAAACAATTGTTTTGTTTGCGAAGAGGTAACAATAATATGATCTGAAATATTCAACACTTGATGTTCCAGTTGTAAATGCTTTTTTTGGGCCTTTTGGGTTAAATTTAAATTTTTATGATAACTAATATCCGTCCAAGGATCTCTAAAATCAGCAAACCACTTGAGCTGATGTTTCGCTTTGAGTTGCATTCCAATAAGATGAACACTGTGCGGTGGCCCTGTAGTTATGATGGTATTTATTTGATGTTTTGAAATATAAGACGATAAATATTTTACAGAAGGTTTTACCCAAAAAATCCGCGCATCTGGAATGAATAAATTTCCACGAACAAATAGAAGAATACGCTCCAAAAAACTCTGTTTTTTTGATGATGGTATGGCTCCTTTTGACAAAGCATTAGTCTTCTTCCTAAAAAATATTTTTAAAAACTGAAGCGGTTCTTTTATTGGGTGTTTAAGAACTGTTATTCTAGAATCTACATCGCTTGAAAGTGTATGGTCTAAATTTGGATAGGATGGGTTTTCTGGACAATATACAATTGGTTCGATTTCGTGATTAGGAAGGTATTTTACAAACTTCAACCATCGTTGCACGCCAGGACCACCTGCTGGTGGCCAATAATAAGTTATGATTAGTACCTTTCTCATTCTGGACTTCTGTTAAAAAAAAGACCTAAGGCCACTAAAACAAATGCTATAAATAAAATAGTACTGATCAATGCAATTTGACTGCCTGAGCGAACAACCTTGGGGTTAAACTCAAAAACTATACTGTGTTCTCCTTTTGGAACGTCTATTCCGCGAAGAATATAATTCACATTGTAATGCGACACTTCTTGCCCATCTATTGTAACTTCCCAACCGTTCTCATAGTAGTTTTCAGAAAAAACAACAAAACCATCGTGTGTGTTTTTGGATTTATAAACTAGTCTATTTGGTGCATAAGAACTCAACTTAACAGAAGCTGTAGAATCCACAATAAACTTACGGTCGGGATGATGATTCTCACGAACAACAGCCGTATTCTTTGTGTTCAGTGAGTCTAATGCCAAAATTTCATTATTAGGGTGCTTTACTGTTTTCAATTGCTGCACAAACCAAGCATTGCCATTGACTTCATCATTTTCAACATATTGCAACTGCCCCTCATCGTTTCTATAAATAATGTACTTGGTATTCAGCATATTAAACACCTCCGAATTTCCTTTGTTTATATGAAAATCCATCACTTCATTAAAGCGGCGCATTTTGGCCGCGTGGTAGCCACCAATGGCGTTATGAAAATACGATGAACGTGTACTGCCGTCTGTGGTGTCATACACTCTAAAAATGGTTGTGTCTTTCAAAATCTCTTTATCGATAGCATTTGGGGTGTAAGGCTTATCTACTTTTAGAGCAGAAACAAAATTATCAGTACTGACATAGCGTAAATCTACAGAGACCAAATCCGTAATGATTAAAATACCAATTAAAATAATCGTGTTGTTTTTGGTTATTCTTTTTGCTAAATAAAACCACAAACAAGATGAAAGTCCTACAACAAAAAAGAGAGAGCGAAAAAGATCGGAGGAATATAAACTTTGGCGATCTTTACGTAAGGCTTTTACAAAATCATTGCCATAAAAATTTTGATATTGGCCGTCACGAAGGCCTACAAAATCAAACAAAACATCTCTAAAAATTAAGAAAAAAACTGACAAACCGATGAGAGAAAATGCAGATATCTTAAGTGCTTTTAGCTTTTGTGTATTCGATACATCACTTGCAAAAAACCGACTTAAACCAAATATGGCAAAAACAGGAACGCACAATTCCAAAATTACCTGAATAGAACTCACCGCTCTAAACTTGTTATAAAACGGAATGTAGTCTATAAAAAAATTGGTAAACAATGAAGCATTTTTTCCAAATGAGAGCAAAAGAGAAAAAACTATAGAACAGAGAAGCCACCATTTGTGTTGTCCTCTATACAGGATTAATGCTAATAAAAATAAGAACAGTAAAGTTGCTCCTATATATGCAGGTGCTTCAACAATGGGCTGATCTCCCCAGTACATTGGAGCCTGTTTTATTTCATTTCGGGCTTGAGCAGCTGATGCACCCAAAGCTTTATATGCTTTGTATGTTTCGGAATCTGCTCCAAGCTCTTCTGTAGAACCACCACCCATGAACCGTGGAAATAGAAGATTAAAACTTTCAACTATTCCGTAACTATATTGAGTAATGTATTCACGATCCAGTCCCGTTGTTTGAGGCCTTGGAGAGCCATCAGGAAGGATTGTTAATTCACTCTGACTTCTAGTACTTTGCGCAGCATATTCTTTTGTAGCTAGTAAGTTGGATGCATTCATTCCAAGAGCTAAAAAGGAAGCACAAAAAAGAACTATAATAGACTTAAAAAATCGTGAGATCTCGTTTGCTTTGACAGCCTTAATAAAAAATGAAAAAGCCAAAAACAAAAGTATAAATAGTAGGTAATAGGTCATCTGGGGATGGTTAGCAACAATCTCTAAACCAGAAGCAACTGTAGTTAGTACAAAGCCAAGCAAATAACGCTTTTGAAAAACTAAGAGAACACCCGAAAGCACAAATGGCATATAGCCAATAGCATGTGCCTTGGCATTGTGTCCAACTCCCAGAATTATGATCAAGTAAGTCGAAAACCCAAATGCGATAGCTCCGATTATAGCTATTCGAAAATCTTGACCCAGAACAAGCAAAAGCATATAGAAACCTACAAAGTAGAGTAGTAAATAATCGGCGGGGCGCGGTAAAAACCGTAGAGAAAGATCAAGATGTTTTATGTAATTGTGGGGGTATTTAGCTCCAAGTTGGTATGTTGGCATCCCGCCAAAGGCGGCATTAGTCCAATAGGTTTCTACACCGCTAGTTGATCTAAAATCAATTTGTTGTTTGGCCATACCTTTGTACTGAACAATATCACTTTGAAAAATTTTTTTTCCTTGTAAAACAGGGCTAAAATAAGCCAAAGAAAGAACGATAAATCCTAATAAAACAATTAGATGTTTAGTGTACTGTTTCAGTAATTGATTCATAAATATTTTCTTAATCTATTTCTTCG